>ERZ772883.362-NODE-362-length-50299-cov-29.491103_pt1 | contig 50299 bp, 44 predicted proteins | sample MGYA00580575_ERZ772883 | MGnify/ENA primary metagenome ERZ772883 (study PRJEB29015, sample SAMEA2737666) | human gut metagenome | biome: human gut; feature: human-associated habitat; material: faeces | place: China | collected 2012 ...
ACTTCATTCTACCAGAGCCTGCAAGCTATGTCTTCTTTTATGCTTTTTTCAATTTGCGCAACTTATTATACATTATCAAAAATAGGATTGAAGAACATATATTTGACAATAAACTAAGAACCGCGGCAATGTATAATTCAATTATTAAGAGAATCGAAGATGAAAAAGCCCTAAACACTATTGATAATAATGTGAATATGTAATGCTGTCTATGGTCGGTTTTCTGTCATATTCCTGACAGGCACCCGCCGATGACAAGGAAATCGAACCGTGGTAAGATTGTAGCGTCGAATAGTGGGTATGGCAATTTCACCGCCTTTTGCAAAGCGCAGAAGGCGGTTTTTTTCATACCTAAACTTCATCAAGGAGGAACCTACATGACAGAAAAGCTAACCCTCAAGGAGCGTGCCGTGCGAGGCTACTGGTCCATCGTCGGCGTTGCCGGCGCACTCATTTTTTCCCTTCAACCCGTGCTTGCGGATGACATCTGGTCGCGGTTCTCCACGATTATGAAGGATGTATACGGCGAGCTGGTCGGGATATCCACCATTGTGGCCGTTACGGCAGCCGCTGTAGCGCTGCTCATCAGGATGATCTCACGCAATCAGCGTGCCGTGGATGAAGCGACGAGTTGGTTGAAAAGAATCATCGTCACATGGCTGGTACTCAATACGCTTGGCTTCGCGGTCGCATACCTACAGCCCTTAATTCAGGGCGGCATGTACAACGGATAATGGACAACGCCACGATGTCCGGCGGCAAGGAGGTGAGCGTCGTTGGATCTTAGCTGGATCTTTGAAAGCATCGTAAACTGGGTGGCGTCCATCGTCACAAGCATCATGGACGCCATCTCCGGCATCTTTTTGAACGCCTTGGGCACGGACATGACCGCTATGGAGCAGTATTTTCCTTTCGTAACCGAGGCATTCTTCATATTTCAGTACACGGCATGGGCGCTGCTGTTCTTAATAACGGTCTGGCAGCTATTCCGCGTGTTCGGCGGGCCCGTGACCGAAGCGGAAAATCCATGGCAGCTCCTGGCTCGAAGCGCCATCTTCGCTATATTGATAGGCTATGCCAAGCCCATATTTCTGTTGGCGCTGGACATTGCCCGTGCTCCGTATACCGCCCTTATGGACGCCACGATGGATCCGGGAGGCTTTACGTTTGCCGGAGTGGAGCAAGTGCTGCAAAATGGCTTATCCACGCTCGTTTCCACCATCACCGTAATCGGCCCGCTGCTGACCATCATACTCATGATCTCATTGGGCTGGAACTACTTCAAGATGCTTCTTGAGTGCGTTGAACGGTATGTAGTCGTGGGCGTCTTGTGCTATACTTCGCCGTTGGCGTTCTCCATGGGCGGCAGCAAAACCACGAACAACGTGTTCAAAGGCTGGACGCGCATGGTCGGGTCACAGCTCCTGCTCCTGGTTCTGAACGTATGGTTCCTGAGAGCATTCAATTCCACGGTCGGCCAGTTCGTCGGCAACGGCGGCGCGCTCTCCACAGGACAGGGCAGCATATTTCTTTGGATGTTCGTGGCGCTTGCGTTCCTAAAGACTGCGCAGAAGTTTGACAGCTATCTTGCGGCGATGGGCTTGAATGTCGCCCAGACCGGCAGCAGCATGGGCATGGAGCTCCTTATGGCGGCCCGTGTGATATCCGGCGTGGCCTCCGGCGGAGCAAGGACGGCCGGCAGCGTATTCCGCGGAGCAAACGGTACTGCGGGCGCATCAGGAACAGCAGCAACAAGCGGCGGGTTCTTCGCGGGCTTTGCAAGCCGCTTTAAGCCAAACTCGTATGTACGTGACGCAGTGGTAGAAGGTGGAACACGCATGGGCGCAGGCGGCAGCGCTGGCTTTGTCGCCCGTGCATTCGGCGGCATGGCTGCCCGCAATGGTGCAACACTCTCAAGCGAATCCATCGCTTCTGTGGCGGCTCGGCCGGGCAACGTATCCGGCACGATCGCCGGAGAAATCGCCGACCGCAGCGCCGCCAATTATATGCCGCAGCTTCAGGGTTACAGCTTGAGCTGCACTGAGATCACCGGCGGTCGTATATCGACTGTGGCGACAGGTGCGGACGGAAAAACCTCCGAGGTGGAGATGTTCAGTGCGTCGCAGTTCGAGCGTCCGTCCATGCCGCACTCCACCGTCACCGCAAAGGACGGCAGCCAGTGGTATCAAACGGCTGCCGGCGATGGCGCCGGCAGCTTCTATACCCCCGCGGCGTTTGCGGGCCTTGGCGTGGGAGATACGCTTTCGCAGGATCAGGTAACCGCGGCATTCGGCGATTCTGTAGCCGAGGGTACGACGCTTCGCACTGTTGGGCAGCCCGAGGAAGGCGTATTGGAGGCCAGCCATCCGGACTATGGTACAAGTATGTGGTACAACAGCGCCATGTATCAGGAGCCGGACGCACCCCACGATACCATACAGTCCACGGATGGCGTCGGCTGGTATGCCATGCAGCCGCACAACGATGTGCCGCAGTTTGAACCGCCAACTGAGGAGGCAAAAGCATATAATCAGGCGCAGTTCCGGTCCTTTATGCCCGGCTATGAAACCCAGCCCGCGTATGTGGATACATCACGCGCAAGGGACGGCGTTATCGACGTGCGGCACGAGGACGGCAGCGCCATGCGCTTCTATGACCATACCCAGTTCCAAGCGCCCCGCGGCGACTATACCGTGTACGAGGACAAGCGGGGCGGTCAGTGGTATGCGATACCCGGTACGTCTGTTGTGGAGCGGCGGCCCGTATACGAAGGCGGTAAGCCCGTATATGACGGCGATCAGGTCAAGACCACGCAGGTGGAGGCTATACGATACAAGAGCACGCTGACGCGGTACGCCGATTCCCAACCCCGGGATATGAGCGAGAAGAAACCGCCGAAGCGCAAGCAGTAAGACTGATGTAACGAATGGAGCGCACCCGATATTGGGCCGCGCTCCTTTTCCTTTGGAGGAGGTGAAACGGTGTCGGAGCAGGATAAGCAGCAGTTGGGCGATGGTTCAACCAATTACGCGGACGCGGCGCAAAAGACCGCCAGGGCCATCAAGGAAGCAGGAAAAGCGGTGGCGGAGAAAACGGCGGCCGCTGCGGGCGAAGTTACGGCCAACACCACCGCCGCCGTTGCACAGGCAGGCGTAGAAGGCGGAAAGGCCGTAGCGGAGGTGGCGACAGGCACCGCGGCGGGCGGGCCATGGGGCGCGATCATCGCGGCCGCCTGGGCGCTTCGTAAACCCATATTCAAGGTGCTGATCTGCATTGGCCTCGTGATACTGTTCTTTATCATGGCGGTGGTCACGCTGCCCAGCATCATCAGCAACAACCTATTTCATACAGATCCCTCCACCGTTGATCCAAACGGTGCAGTCGATTTGATCGAACGTGCAGACGATATGTCGGATGTGGTGGCGGCCTGTATCCAGAATGGGTATGACGCTGCCCTCGCAAGGGTCGAACAGATCATCGAGGAGAACGGCTACGATTACGAAACGTCCATGGAGGCGCTCATCAACTACGGCAGCCTGAACCCGGACTATGAGGTCTGCTATGTGTTCGCCGCCTACTCCGCTTCCATGGGTCAGGTCGGCACGAGCGAGGCTGATATGCGGCGCAAACTGGACGCCGTAGCCGAGCAGATGTTCAAGATAACGTATGAGGAAAAGGAGTTTGAGCGGGTCATTCCGTTGACATACTCTACTTATACACCCGTCACGCTGACAGTTGTGACAGGCAGAACCAAGATCGGCGAGGTCAATGGTGTGCCGAAATACAGTTACGCCACGGCCACGCGAACATACTACATCTCCTCCGGTGAGGCGACAACGGAAACGGAGCTGCAGCGTACATCCTATTCGCCCGTCAATGTGGACATCCCTGTTTACTCCCGCGGGATTATTGTAGGCGTCCGTTCTGAAACCTATTATGCGGCGGGCGATGTGGAGACGCTTACGCCGGATACCGAGATAGTGAAATACGCCGAATGCACGATAGCTCCCTTCAATGAGGGCGTTATCTATACGGCTTTTGATATAGACCCGGACGCCATATACGAGAAGCTGACCGGCACCACTTACGGCGTGGCCATCAAAACCATGGCTGACGCTCTGAAAATGACCCTGTACGGTACGCTCGCCGCAGGCGATATTCCCGAACTTACGAACGAGGAGCTTATCGGCATCGTGGGCGGGCTGAACACCACCGACGCAAGAAAGAAGCTGGTAGAAACAGCGCTTTCCCTTGTCGGTAAGGTTTCCTATTTTTGGGGCGGTAAAAGCCCTGCGGGCTGGAACAACGAATGGGGCAAGCCAAAGAAGGTGACAGGCTCCGGCTCCGTCACCTCCGGCACGATACGCCCTTACGGCCTTGATTGCAGCGGTTTTACGGATTGGGTCTACAAGACCGCGCTTGGCCAGTCCATAGGCACGGGCAGCGCAAATCAATGGAGCAAGTCGACAGAGATCTCCGCATCGGAGCTGCTTCCCGGCGATCTTGGCTTCAAGGCCAAGCCCTCCGACCCCGGTACGAACCATGTGCTCATGTATGTGGGACTGACCTCGGACGGCAAAAGGCAGTGGGTGCATTGTTCAAGTTCCAAGGGCGGCGTTGTGCTCAACACGCCGAGCTATGTGAAATATTATCGCCGTCCCAACGGGATCGACTACAGCTCGCCTGCCGGCGGCGGCACAGGCGATCTCGGCACACCGCTTTATACGCTTAAGGTCAATGTAACGCACTATTGCGCTTGCTCCAAGTGCTGCGGCAGCAACGCCGACGGTATTACCGCAAGCGGCAAGCGCGTGGCGCCGGGCATGGTGGCAATGTCCAGCCACTATCCCTTCGGCACGGTGCTGGTCATCAACGGCGAGGTCTATACCGTGGAGGATCGAGGCGGCAGCGGCATTGAGAACGATATCGCCCGCGTGGATATTTACGTTGAGAATCATAAGCAAGCCCTGCGGCTTGGACGCTATTGGGCTGAAGCTACATTCTATCGGATAGGACGGTGACACGCATGGACGAAAAGGAGTTCAACAATACCTACGCCATACCGGCGAACTATACGGACAGCGGCAAGCTCTTGGGCGGAATGCTCGAAACGCGAAACACCATCGAGGCCATCATCATGCTTGGGCTTGTGGGGTATCCGGAGGTCGCATGGCTGCATGTGGACACCACCGTGAAGGTGGTTATCATGACGGTAACGCTGATCCCGCTCGGGGTCGTGTCGCTCATGGGCATCGGCGGCGACAGCCTGATGCAATACCTCAGCCACATCGTAAGGTTCGGCTTGAACCGCAGAAAACTGCATTACAGAAGGATTGGATATAAGTATGGAAGCGCAAAAGAAACCCACAAAAAGCAGAAAAAGAAGAAGCAAAACAAGTGAGTTTGTGCAGGATTTCCTGCCCGTCAGGGAGATCCGCAACGGGATCATCGAAACCACCGACGACCGCTATGTGAAGATCATCGAGATACTGCCCATCAACTTCCTGCTTCGCAGCAGCGAGGAGCAATACAACATTATCTCATCGTTTGCAACATGGCTGAAGATCAGCCCCATGAAGCTGCAGTTCAAGTCGGTGAGCCGCAAAGCGAATTCCGATAAGCATGTGGCCATGGTGCGGGAAGAACTCTCGCGGGAAGAAAACCAGCAATGCCGTCAGCTTGGGGAGGAATACCTGCGGCTCATAAAGGATGTTGGCAACAAGGAAGCGCTGTCGAGGCGCTTTTTTCTTATCTTCCAGTACGAGCCCCCGGCGGGCAAGCGCAGCAGCGGCGAGAGCTATGCGGATATTTACGGCATGATCCAGACGGCGGTACAGAACGCTAAAACCTACTTCATGCAGTGCGGCAACGCCATTGTGCAGCCCGAGGATGAGGACGCCTTTACCGCTGAGGTGCTGTATATGTTTTTCAACCGCTCCTCCTGCGTCAACGAGCCTTTCCAAAGCAGGGTTGAGCGGGTCATAGTGGATACCATGCAGGCCAAGGGCAAGATAATAGGCCTTGACGCCGTGCCGTATATACGCCCGGCCAACTTCATCGCGCCCCGCGGGATCGACTTTTCACATTATAACTTCGTGGTGATGGACGGTATGTACTATTCGGTCATGCACATCCGAAGGAACGGCTTCCCGCATACGGTGCGGGGAGGCTGGATGTCGAGCCTCATCAACGCCGGCGAAGGCGTGGACATCGACGTTCACCTGCGCCGTGAGAACCGTGGCAAAACGCTGGATAAAGTGGCGCAGCGGATACGCCTGAACCGCACAAAGCTTCGTGGCATACAAGATACCAGCACCGATTATGAGGAACTGACCGGCAGCATACAGTCCGGTTACTACATTAAATCCTGCATCGCCAACAACAACGAGGATCTGTTCTATATGTCGGTGCTAATCACCATATCGGCCCGTACATATGAGGAACTTCTTTGGCGCAGGGGGCAGATGACGGATCTCCTCAAGTCGATGGATATGTACATCAACGAATGTAACTTCCGGCAGGAGGCCGCATTGCGCTCCGTCATGCCGTTTCTCTGCATCGACCCGAACATTGAGAAGAAGGCGCAGCGGAACATCCTCACAAGCGGCGCGGCGTCCACATATATGTTCACCTCGTTTGAGATGAGCGATGATTCAGGTGTCTTGCTCGGCATCAACCGGCACAACAACTCGCTGTGCGTCGTTGACCTGTTCAATACGCGCGTCAACAAAAACGCGAACGTGACCTTGCTTGGCACCTCCGGCGCGGGCAAGACCTTTACCATGCAGCTGCTTGCGCTCAGGATGCGAATGCGCGGAATCCAGTGCTATATCCTTGCGCCGCTCAAAGGCCATGAATTCAAGCGTGCCTGCGCTGCGGTCGGCGGAACCTACATCAAGATAAGCCCCGGCTCCACCAACTGCATCAACGTCATGGAGATACGAAGGACGCTGAGCCCGGAGATGGATCTGATCGACGAGATGGACTACAACAGCGAGGATTCACTGCTGTCGCGGAAGATTCAACAGCTATTGATCTTCTTTAGCCTCCTGATACCGGATATGAGCAACGAGGAAGAACAGATGCTGGATGAGGCTCTGGTGAGGACCTACCGCCAATTCGGCATCACCCACGGTAACGACTCCCTATATGCCGATAAAGCGCATACCCGGTATAAGAGGATGCCCATTCTCGGCGATCTGCACAAACTCTTGGAAGCAAACCCCTTAACGCAGCGTCTGGCTATCATCGTCAGCCGTTTTGTAACTGGCAGCGCCCAGAGTTTCAACCAGCAGACCAACGTGAATCTTGAAAACAAGTATGTGGTCATCGACATCAGCGAGCTTAAAGGTAAACTGTTACCCGTGGGTATGTTTATCGGCCTCGACTACATCTGGGATCAGGTTAAGTCGGACAGAACGAAGCGCAAAGCCATCTATATCGACGAGATCTGGCAGCTCATCGGCGCATCCTCCAACCGGCAGGCGGGTGAGTTTTGCCAGGAGGTATTCAAGATCGCACGCGGCTACGGCGCGGCCGCGATCGCAGCCAGCCAGGACCTATCCGACTTCTTCTCCCTTGAGGACGGCAAATACGGCCGGGCCATCATCAACAACAGCAAGACCAAGATCATCCTCAATCTGGAGCCGGACGAAGCCGAGTATGTGCGGGAGACGTTGAAGCTCACCCGCACGGAGATACGAAGCATCACCCAGTTCGAGCGTGGGGAGGCTTTGATTAGCTCCAATAACAACAAAGTGCCGGTGCTGGTGCGCGCCTCCAAGGTGGAGCAGCAGCTCATTACAACCGACAGGGCCGAGCTCGCTGCCATTCTCAAGGAGCGGCAGCAAACGCAGAAAACGCAAACGGAGGGAAATGCGTTTTCGGAAGAATAAACGTATTTCACAAAAACGCCTGTGTTTACGGGGATTCTTGCTTGTCATGCGCCCTATAAAACGCATAAAGGGAAGGAATGCGTTTTTGGCATCAAAAACGCATTTGTATAAGGAGGTGTTCGGCTTGCTTTTGCAGGATGAACAGTATGTTATCAAGTGGCTGTCCCAATATGGGGCGCTCGAATATGAGCAGGTATTGCGCCTGCTGAACAAACCGGTATCGACTGCGGAGAAGATCATACGCAATCTCAAGAGATGGCTTTACGTCACGGATATCGAGGGCGGATATCTGGGTATTGACCTCACCGTCCGCCCCGACCCAAAGACCATCGCGGCCGTATGGGTGCTGCTCAAATATGGAACCGAGGTAGCGCCCATGGAGCACTTCCCCGCGACTTATCCCTCGCAGCTGTTCTTTTTGAAGCAGCAGACCGGGTACGAGATCATTGTTATAGGTGCGGAGGAAGGTCATCTGCTCAAGCTCCTTCAGCCGGCGGACGACATCAAATACATCATCGTGCTGCCGGATATCGCTATGGTGCAGGGCTTGCGGCTTCCTCATGCGCCATGTCTGTTTGCGGTGCTGAAGGACGCGCCGGACGGCAAAGAACCGCACATTACATTCTATAACGGAGGTCAACATGGAAAAGAAAACACCGTCCCCGTTTAAGCGGGATATAGACCGCGCCTACAAGCGGCTGCAGCTTGCTTCCATGGTGATAGGAAATGTCAGCGAAGCATACGACACGGGCGATTTGAAGGAAGCCTATCGGAACGCTTTCGAGTTCGCATACCACGCGGAACGGCTCACGCTGCTCGCAAGGTCGCTTCCCGCATTGACCGGATCGCCCGCCGCAAGGCCGAAGATGGAGCGCCAGATCAAAGAGGTGCTGCCGCTTCACATAAGCTATACCGCAGAGGGCTGGTTCGGCGTAGATATGCCTGCGCTTCTGCCAAAAAAGGAACATGGCGGCGCTGAATACATCCGGCACAGCCTGTACCTTGCTCTGGGCGAATACTTCAAATGCCACGAGAAGCTGCGGATCGACAACTGCGTGCTGACCGTGTGCCACAGGTATGATAAGAGCCGTCCGGAGCGGGAATACCGTGACCATGACAACATCGAACTGAACGCCATCATCGATGCGCTTGCCCTGTATGCGCTATACGATGACGCTCCGCTTCGCTGTGAACACCACTATTGCTCGCTTACGGACGACAGGGACGCAACAACGATATTGCTCGTTCCGCAATCTGAATTCCCTGTCTGCTATGAGCGCATCAAAACCGACCCGCAAACGCTGCTTCCGCTGTTCCCATAAACCCAAAAATGCCGAAAAAACATACGTCATTCGAGGCCAAAAACGGCCTTCTTGAAACCCGTATGTAGCGAAGCACGGGAAAACCCGATAAACAGGGCGCTTTTTCCAAAGTGCCCTACCGATTTTGAGGGGAAGAGAGCAGTCAGAAGCACTAAATGCCAAACAGAAAGGTCGTGACGCTATGATATACATTCGCTCGGGCGCGCATGTGCTTGAGCTGCTTCAACTGCTGTCCGTCGCGGGTGAGTTCCCCATGAGTGGACTTTCCATATTGGGAAATCCGCGCACCATGCGGGAGCTTATCCACAGGCTAGAAGACCGGCAGGAGATCGAGGCGAGTTGGAGCGGGAAACGATACTGCGCCCGATTGCTGTCTATAAGCGGAAAACGAGGCCCTATGCGTAATATTCGGCTTCACAAAAGCGCCTTACCCTTATTGGACGAGCTGCATCCGGCTGCTGTGGATTACTACCTCTCCGCGTTCCGCAACCACGCCTTCTCCGGCAAGCGCGGGGACATCGAACGCAACCACCGAGTCGCCGAGACGCTGGCCATGATGTTTTCATCGGGCATAGAGATACGGCCTTATCTGCTGCCGAGGCTTCAGACAGAGCATATAGAACCGACCGTTGGTGACATGCCATGCTTCTATCCCAGCCGCATCGTCAAAAAGCTGGACGGCGATTCCATGAACAAAACCGGCTTCACACGCATGACAGGGCTGCTGTTGAAACGTGGCATAGGATTCGCAGTATACAATACCCGCAGCGCCGTTATGAAATGGCACGGCGACGGAGAACTCAAAGCTATGCAGCAATGTGAGGATTTGGCGAGGCGCAACGCCGGCGTGGACGCGCTTTGTGGCGCGATCCTGTTCGGCAGGAGCGGCAGCGTGGCGCTCGATACACTCATGGAAACCAACAAAGCTGGCCGCAGGGATTGCCGCATTGACCACATCTACACGGCGGTGCATTTCGTGCCATTGAACGATGATGGAAAAAGCCTGCTACGGCTGCTCACGATACCAGCGCTTCAGTCATGTCTCAGGAGCGTACTGTTTCCACTGCGGCTTCAGGTGAACGGATTCGTGGAATGCGACTGCGACGCCGTTGACGGCGGGAAGTACATTCTATCTCACTTGGACGGCGACCTTGCGAGGCTCGTCCGTTTCCGGCTCACCGCTATCGAGGATGCGGAGCATCGGTATGAAGCGGTCTGTTATCCGTGGCAGCTCGAATACGCGAAGCCGTTTCTCGGTGAGCGCATAGAACTCAAACTGATCGACCCGGCCCGCATCGCAGCAGCCTTACAGAGGAGGTGACCTATATTGGATAGACGCAAGGCCGGCATACTGCTGGCCTGTTTACTTGGCTTGGTGTTGCTGCTGTATCTCGGCGGCCTGCTGGGCCAGCTGCTATACAACTACGAAGAATGGATGCGTCAGGACGGCATAACCGGCGGCTTGCTCATGGTCGAGATAAGCGCCAGCCCGCTCGATTGCGTTTCGGGCGCATTCACCGCGAGCGGCCTCAAGGGTACGCTTTTAATTCTACTTGGCATCGGCGGCGTCATCCTGTATGTCAAGCTCCACGATAAGTTCGGAAATAAGGAATACGACGCGAGGAACTTCACCCGCTCGAAATCCGGCGCATACGGCACGGCAGGCTGGATGGAACCCAAGGAAGTCAAAACGGTATTCGAGATAGCACCGCCGGACAAGGCCAAAGGAACGATACTCGGAGAACTGAACGGCCAGGCGGTCTGTCTCCCCGTGGATACGAAGCTCAACAGGCACCTTCTAATCTTCGGAGCGTCCGGCACCATGAAAAGCCGTGCTGTGATTCGCCCATACCTCATACAAAGCGTCAAGCGTCAGGAATCTGTGATCGTGACAGACAGTAAATCGGAACTGTATAACGATATGGCGGGCTATTTCATTGATAACGGGTATGAGGTCAAAGTGTTCAACCTCGTTGACCCGCATCATAGCGACTCATGGAACTGCATGGCCGATCTGCAGCAGGACACGCTTCTTGCGCAGGTATTGAGCGACGTCATCATCTCCAACACCAGCGGAGAAAGGGGCGACCATTTCTGGGACAATGGCGAGGCCAACTTGTTAAAGGCGCTAGTGCTCTATGTTGACCATACCACAGCATTTGGCGCAGAGCGGCGGAATCTGCCGGAGGTATATCGCTTCCTAACCCAAACCAATGAACGGCAGCTATCGGCGCTGTTTGATAAGCTGCCCGTGGAGCACCCGGCCAGAGCGCCCTACAATCTGTTTCGCCAGTCCAGCGACACGGTGCGCTCGGGTATCCTCCTCGGTCTTGGGACGCGGCTTCAAACCCTGCAAAGTGAGCAGGTCAAGCGCATCCTCAGCCGCAGCGACATCGACCTGACCGCGCCCGCTAAAAGGAAGTGCGCCTATTTCGTGATACTGGACGACCAGAGCAGCACCATGAACTTTCTGTCCTCGCTGTTCTTCTCGTTCCTGTTCATACGGCTGACCCGCTTGGCGGACAGCTCGCCGGGCGGTCGCTGCCCCATACCGGTCAACTTCGTACTCGATGAGTTTGCCAACATCGGCACCATCGGCGGAAACAACGGACGGGACTTCGCCCGCTCGGCAGCCACGCTTCGTTCCCGTGCGGTCGCGCTGGTACTGGCATTGCAAAGCCTTCCCCAGCTGCAGAACCGATACGGCAACAACCTTTGGGCCGAAATACTCGGCTGCTGTGATACGCAGCTTATGCTGGGCTGCTCGGACGATGTGACGGCAACCTATGTTTCCACCCGCAGCGGGGACATGACCATCGACGTGAACTCCACCATGACCACCCGGCAAACCTTCGCTGTAGCGCAGGTCATACCGCAGTACCGCTATTCCGAGGGGCTTGGTAAGCGCCGGCTGCTCACGCCGGATGAAGTTATGCGCTTACCGCACGACGATATGCTCGTGGCGTTAAGGGGGCAGAAAATACTGCGGTTAAAAAAACTCGATTATACCAGGCTCGCCGCGGCAAAGCGGCTGCGCCCTTGCTCCATACTGGATTATCAGGCGAGCGTTTATTCAGAGCCCATGAGCCAGCCGTATGCAGTGCAGCCGCAGTACACGCCACTTACGCCAAGCGTTGGCGACCTATATGAAACAGCGACCCCACCAGAGAACTTTTGACAGGAGGATTAAGAACACATGCCTAAGAAAACACTGGAAACCGAAGCTGCTGAAATGATGGATATGGAGTTATCCACGCCCGGTACAGCCGAAGACACCGCTGTGTCCATGACTGAGAATGAAAACAGTGAAATCGCCTTGGGATCCGCTGAGGAGATTGTCGAAAAACCTGATGAAACGGTGTCCCCTACGACTGAAACGGTCGAAGCGGATATTGCACCAGACGACGGCGTCGAAGCCATTGATTCAATACCATCCCCCACAACTGAAAACAAAGAAGCCGCAAACCTTCCTCAGGCGCCTGAAGACAGGCCGGAAAACACAGCCGCAGAGCCGGTTGTACAGGAAACGCCCGAACCAAAGCCCAAGAGGTCCCGAAGAAGCGCTTCCAAGCCTGAGCCTGAATCGGTTATACAGGTAATGCCTTTACCGCAATCCGATGAACCGGCCGCTGACGCACCTGTCCTAGAGACTTCGCCCACACGCAGACCGCGCAGGCGCGCAGTCGTATCCCTTGACGGCCAGCGCAGCGAGCTGACCCCCGAAGCTAGGCGCAGGCAGGACATCATCGACCTTTCAGAGTCTATGAAAAGCCGGCGCGTCATTACAGGCACCATCGCAGGCATCGAGCACATGGATGAGAGCCCTGACCTCGCGTATGCGGTGGTCTATCATGGCGCGTTCAAGGTCATCATCCCCGCAAGCGAGATGTTTGAGTTCGATGAGGATGCTGCGGATAACTATCGCGGCGCAACGCTCTCCCGCAGGCTGGGCGCTGAGATCGACTATGTGGTAAAAGGCATCGAAACGGACGCTGGTGTTGCGGCCGGCAGCCGCCTGGAGGCCATGCGCCAGCGCAGACGCGAGTATTACCTTGACACCGACCGCAATGGCCACCATCAGCTGGAGGCGGGAGACATCGCCGAAGCAAGGGTGGTTTCGGTCATACGCCCCGGCGCCTTTGTGGAACTGTTCGGCATAGAACAGTTTATTCCGCTGGAGGAGCTCAGCTACCTGCGCTGGGTGGACGCCACGACACATTTCCGCGTGGGCGACCGGGTATTGGTGAAAATACTGGAGCTTGACCGAAGTGACCGAAACAATATCAGCCTCAAGCTCTCGGTGAAACAGGCGGGCGAGGACGCTTTTAAGCAGGCCATCAGCCGCTTCAAGGTCGGCAACATCTATGTCGGAAACGTTACGATGATCACAGCGGTGGGTGTATTCGTTTCTTTTGAAAATGTGAGCTGTCTCTGCCAGTTCCCCAAGCGCAAGCGCCCCGCCATCGGTTCGCCGGTCACGGTCAGGATACTGGGCGCGGATTTGGAGCGGCTTAGGCTCTGGGGCGCTATTGTGTATTCTTGATCGGGAGAAAAGTATGGAATATGACGTACAGGCGTTATCCATAGAGGAGACGCGCCGCCGGAAAACCCTTTCCGACGAGGCCCGCAATATGGTGAAGCAGTCGCTGACCATAGAGGAAGAGGATGATACGGGTCTTATGATGATGTTTGAGGATTTCTATTTGCAGATATCCTTTTCCGAGCTGCATCCGTTGATGGTAATCTATCTGGTGCGCTATCTGGAGCGGAAGATTTCGATCCACGATAAGGATAAGGTCAACAAGCTCAACCTTGCAAGCGTACTTGGCGGGCACACGGTCGATACCGGCATAGGCTGCTATGCATACCGGACGACGCATTGGCTGGATGCGCCCCTGACCCGCGAACGCTTTTTTGAGATACTGCACCGTTCTTTGAGCGAAGCGCAGCGCGGCTATTCGACCATCCAGACATGCGGCTCGTCGTAAATATAGGGTGTGAGCGGTATTATCCAGTATCACGAAAAGGAGGCCATACTTACGAAACGGATAATACCGCTTATACTGACTCTTATGCCGCTGTATAATAGGGCGCACCGCGTCATTACCACCTTGACAGACAGTACCCCTAATGTTACAATGAACAAGGAAACAAGGATATTTGTTGTATGATTTCTTTGGTAATTGCATAGAATAGGAGTAAGAGATATGGAGTCTTCGTTGAGCAAGGGTGGTGTGGCTATGAACCGGAAAACAATTAAAATATCAGAAAAGCGGCAGATTACGATTCCGCAGAAATACTATGAAGAACTTGGATTCACCAATGAAGCCGAGTGCCTGATGAGAGGGAACGAAATCGTTCTACGGCCTGTTAAAACCGTAAGCGGTGGAGAATTTGCCGAGCAAATTCTTGCTGATTTGATTGCAAAGGGCTTATCCAACGATGAACTGCTCGCCGCATTTAAGGCTGAGCAAAAAAAGGTTCGGCCGGCTGTAGAGGCCATGCTGGCCGATGCGGAAAATGCCGCAAAGGGTAGCAGTGAGTATTCCACTTATGATGATGTATTTGGCGAGAGGGAGTGAGTATGGCAGAAGTCAGGTTTCTTCCTCCTGCAGCCAAGTATCTAAAGAAGCTCAAGGATAAGCGGCTGAAAGAATTGTATAAAGTTGCCATTGACGCTATTTGCAAGGACTACACGATTGGAGAACCTAAGACCGGTGATCTCGCCGGCTTATACGGATATGATATCTACTATAACAAGACCAATTATGAACTTGCTTATACGGTGGAATACGAAGGTGAGAAGATTATCGTCGTGGTTATGGCCGGGACGCGCGAAAACTTTTACGATGAGCTGAAAAGGTATATGAAGTAAGCAAAAGCTACTTTAATCAACGATAGAGCGCTTCGGTGCTCTTTTTTCATACAACAAAACAACATATTGGGAGGGAATCATAATGAAAAGGTCTAAGTGGGCGCTGCTTCTGGCAGCGCTTTTGTGCATTGTACAGGCGGTTATGCCAATGACCGTTTTTGCATTCACTGCTCAAACGCCGACCCGTGTGCCAGAGATCGGCGAGGCGGTAACGGTTTACACCAAAGCGGACATGGTGCTGGATTTCAGCAGCTATACCTTCTCCGTTATGGATAGCAGCGGCACAGAGCAGTCAGGCGGTATTCATGGGCTTACCAATGTCATGAAGATTTGGGTTGCTACGACTGATCAGCAGCAGTTTACTGCGTATTGCCTCGACATGAGCCGCCATTATCCCGCAACCATTTCAAACACGGGCGAACAGTCGCTATATGTGAAGGACAGCGATATGCTCCTTGGTCTGTTTGTTCAAACTTTGAAAGCGGGCGACACGGCAGCCAACGGCTCCGATCCAAACACTTCCGCCTGCTTTGGCGATCTCATGGCCGTTCACGGGGATATCACTTCCTTCAGGTTCCTGTCCACAACGGTAGTTGACCAGACTATGCTGGACGCTTTTAACAATGATGAGCGTGTTCAGTTTGAGATCAACGGTGCAACATTCGCGGACGGATATGAACTGACCCGTGACGATGGGCATTGGATCTACGGCTTCTGGCGCAAGAGCGTGGTGCAGACGTACAATTTCGTCACCACCGCTTGGCCAAGCGGCGCCGTATACGATAAAATGCTTTGGGTTATCGAGCACAGCTATCCCGCTATCTCTATGAGCACCATGATGCACGATGCAGGCGCAGACTACGACCGGCTGTATACTGAGATTGCTGCCTCCCAGGGCGGGCTGTCCTCCGCTGAGCTTGACGAGCTGGTGGAAACCATCGTGTACGCTACGATTCAGGAGGCAGTATGGCATCATCAGCCTGCGAAGGTCAATGACGACCCGGAGCGGTTCATCGGCGCAAAGCTCATTCAGGGACATCAGGACACAAAGCTGCTGTATGAGTATCTCACACAAGAGCGGGACGAATATACCAACTACCGCAGCAAGGTTTTCGGCGACAGCATTTCGATCGAGCACCCCGCAGACTTGACGCCTGCTCAGAACGGTGCGGGCTACATCTACGGCCCATTCAGCGTTTCCTCCGATATGCTTTCCGCCGGAACAATCGAGCTGAGCATAGATGCGGGCGGTGTGAATGCGAGCGTGACCGATTCAGCAGGGACGGCGCTCAGCGTTGTGCGTGCAGGTCAGGAATACTATGTGCGCACGGATGCGCGACCTTCCGATGCTCTCACGCTCAAAGCCAAGACTACGGATGCCCTAACTTTGACCCGGAGCGACCGAGGCCGGATGTATGTCCATGCCGACGCTCAGCAGGCGGCGGAGCTGCAACCCGTCGGTACCGGCGGCACGCCCAACCGGGTCTCGGCCGATGATACGCTGGTGCTGCCCGCCGTTGCGCCGCCGCCTATCCCCATACCGACAGGCGAACGAGTGAGCTTCAAAAAGATAGATGCAGATACGCAGGCGCTTCTGGACGGTGCAGTGATCCGCATCATTGACGGGAACGGCGCAACGGTTTTCCAAGGCACGACCGATAACGGCGTTGTCACAACGGACGTGGAGCTTGCGTATGATACGAACTATTTCTATTTTGAGGTCACACAGCCCGATGGCTATCAGCTGGACGATACACGCCATACCCTGCGGCTTTCTTCAGCGGAAGCAAACCCCGAATACTGGGTGCTGGAAAACGATAAGCTTCCCGCTTCGCCTTCACCGGTCGTTGGTGAAGCACGCATCCGAAAACTGGGCGCGGACACCGGAGCGGGGCTTTCTGGCTGCAAGATCGAGGTTAAAACAGCGTCCGGGACTGTCTTTGGCCAGTATACCACCGATAACGACGGGTATGCGGTTATTGCGGGTCTTGCGCCAGGTTCCTATACCTATAAGGAGCTCCAAGCGCCACCATGCTATCTGTTGGATCAAAATGAATACACCTTTATGGTTTCCGACACTGGCGAGGTGACCGGCACGCTCAGCTTCAGCAATGCCCGCATCACGACCTCCGTGCCCATCAAAAAGGTGGACGATAAGGGCAATCCCCTTGCGGGCGCGACTATCGTTGTGCTGGACGCGAAGCAGAAGCAGGTGTTTTCGGGCAAGACCGGCACGAACGGCGTCGTGACCGTTAGCGGCCTGAAAGCCGGCGAGAGCTATACCTATTACGAGTCGGCAGCGCCCGAAGGCTACCTTGTAAACAGCACCAAGTATATGTTCACCGTGAGCGATAAGGGTGTGGTCAGCGGGCTGAAGGACATTGTCAACCAACCCAAGGTTTCACCTACGCCTACACCAACGCCCACGCCATCGCCCACGCCATCGCTCAAACCCAGCGCAACGCCGAACGCCACGCCCACCAGTACGCCTAAGCCGGTCATACAGCCCATCCCGCAGACGGGTGTGGAGAGCGGTGTGTTGTGGTACGGGCTTGGCGCTTTGTTGCTGCTGAGCGCGGCCGGGTATGTTGGTGTCAGGTATTATCAGACCAAAAAGCAAAGGAGCTGAGCAGTTGGCTCCTTTATTCATTCAGGAGGGAACATGAATAAGAGAAAACGATTCATTGCGCTGCTGCTGTGCGTGCTGCTTACGATCTGCGCGTTGCCGCTGACAGCGCTTGCAGCCTACGCTCCGGTCGGCACGGAGGATGAACCGTCCTCCGTGCGGCTGTATGAGTATTATTCCTCGGCGGGGGCATGGGAGGCGCTGAAAACGCCTCATCACTGGAATACACAGACAGGTGAAATTGCATATTGCCTGGAACATAAGAACGGCACACCGCGAGGCGATACCTATTCGAGCTTCGATCCCACCGAGGCCTACCCATATGCCGTATATCAGGGCATCTATTCCATACTGACCTTCGGCTATCCCGCGGGCGGTACGGGCGGTCTTTCCGCAGAGCAGGCACGGTACGCTACAGCCAACGCCATCCGATTCTGGCTCTCGGAATCGCAGGAAGTGTATGGCACGGACTTCCAGCAATACAACTTCACCAACCTTACCCGTTCCAACCAGTACACAAGGCCGAAAAGCGGCAACAGCACGGCGGCCGCCATGTGGGCGTATTCGATGGATCTGCTCAACAAGGCTCGCAACGGGACGACGCTGCAGCATTCTATACAGGTCAACCCTTCGACGATCAATATGACCCAACAGGGCAGCTATTTCGTCGGGCAGATCCGGGTGAGTCTTACCAACTGTAACGGCGGATACACCTACGACGCGCCCTACGGCGTGCAGATATCCGGCTTCACCGGCAACGACGGGGATGTGCTTACCATATCCGTTCCCACCAGTATGGCGGGTCAACAGCTCAGTATCACCTTTACCGGCTACGACAGCCGCAGCACCGCCAACTATGCTTGGTATGCTCCCAGCAACAACGACCAGAAGGTCGTCATGGTTGGCAACGGACTGGAGCTGCCCGCGGTCACCACACGGCTGACTCTCATCATGCCGGACTCTGGCGGCATCGAGATCTACAAGACCGGCGACAACGGCGCGGTGCTTGCCGGAGCGGTCTTCGGCGTAAAGGACGCAAGCAGCCGGCAGATCGGAACAATCACTACCAACTCCCGGGGCTACGGCAGCATGGACGGCCTCGACCCCGGAACGTATTATGTACAGGAAATCAGTGCACCTAGCGGCTATAACCTCGATCCCACCGTGCACACGGTGAACGTGAGCCTTGCCAACACCGCGACGCTTTCGCTCACCAACAGTAGCATCAAGGGGTATATCGCCATCAAAAAGACGAACGCAGACCCAACGAAGGGCAGCTATCCGCTCACCGGCGCTGTGTTCACCATCTATAGCGGCAGCACCCCCGTGGATACCGTGACCATAGCCGCTGACGGCACGGGCAAAAGCAAAGCGCTGCCGCTTGGGACATACACCGTGAGGGAAATCACGGCGCCCCAGGGATTTGTCGCGGCAGCCGACCAGACCGTGAATATTACGGCCGCCAATGCCGTGAACGGCGTGGTGAACGTCAGCATTACCGTTCCCAATATGCCTCAAATGGGTAAGGTGCGGGTGCAGAAGACCAACGCCGACGACTCGCTTGGTTCTCATTCCCTTGCTGGCGCGGTGTTCGAGGTGCGTGACAGCGCGGGGACGCTGGTGGATACCATCACCACCGATAACACAGGCAAGGCCGAGAGCAAGGAGCTGGTGCTGGGGACGTACTCGGTCAATGAGATCACTGCCCCTAGCGGCTTCGTACTGAACTCGACCCCGAAGAACGTCACCATCTCATACGGCAGCCAGACCGCCGCCGTGATATATGGCGATGTGAACATCCCGAATAAGCCGCAGGCAGGCCAGATCACCGTGCAAAAGACCAACGCGGATTCGGACATGGGCGATTATGCGCTCTCCGGCGCGGTGTTTGAGATCTACAGCGGCGATACTGTTGTGGATACGCTCACCACCGACACCGACGGCAAGGCGGTCAGCAAGCTGCTGCCCCTTGGCGCATACATCATAAAGGAAAAGGCCGCGCCCGAGGGGTTCGTGCTGAACACCGCTGCCTACGATGTGGAGCTGGCCTATGCGGGTCAGACCATCGAGGTGGTATATGAATCCGTCACCGTACCGAACAAACCCCAGACCGGAACGATCACGATAACCAAGCGGGACGCCGAGACCGGGGCCAAGCCGCAGGGCGAAGCTACGCTCGACGGCGCTGTGTTCGAGATACTCGATACCGAAGGCAATGTGCTGCACACGCTAACGGCTGTAAATGATACTGTGTTGAGTCCCGAGCTCCCGCTTGGCAGCTATGTGGTGCGTGAAAAAACGCCTCCTGCCGGTTATACGCTCAACGAGGCCGAGTTCCCAGTGGTCATAGAGTACGCCGGACAGACGGTGGAGGTCGTGGAGGAGTCGGTAACGGTCGAGAACACGATCATACGCGGCAGGATCAGCATAATTAAGTACGCCGAGTTTGGGTATGGCAGCAACAAGGAGACACGACCCCTTGCGGGCATCGAATTCACAATCACACGCAAGGCGGATGGCGAGGTCATGGATACGCTGACCACCGATGTTTCGGGCTATGCCATGTCCGATACGCTCCTGTACGGCACATACACCGTCACAGAGATCAAGGGCATCGACAGTCATAAGCTGGTGGAGCCCTTCGATGTGACCATTGACGTTGACGAAAAGGTGTTTGCTTATGCTTTGGAGGATGAGGCCTTCCAAAGTGAGGTCAAAATCGCTAAGTTGGACGCGGAAACCGGCAAAATCATCCCCGCTGCCGGCGTGCAGTTTAGGATTAAGGATGCGGACGGCAACTGGGTCGTACAGCGTCAGCTCTATCCTTCCCCTGTGGATATAACCGTGTTTGAAACGGCCGCTGACGGGACACTGGTGCTGCCCGAGCCGCTGCTGTATGGCGATTACACCTTGCATGAGGTGAAGGCGGGAGTCGGATATCTGCTCAACGCATCCCCCATCCCCTTTAGCGTTGGCAAAGACGGCGAGACCGTCGTGGTGGAGTGCGCCAATACGCCTGTCATGGGGAAAATAACGGTTAAGAAGATCGGCTCTGCATTCACCGGCGTGACCGAAACCGAAAGCGAGTACGGAACGATCAAAACTGCGACCTATACCGATATCCCGCTCAATGGCGCGGTGTTTGAGATCCGCGCCAAGACCGATATCAAAACTCCGGACGGCACGCTGAAGCTCAGCGCCGGAGAGGTCGCCGACACCGTCACCACGGGCAGCGATGGAAGCGCCGTCAGCAAGGCGCTGTATCTTGGCGAATACGAAGTCGTGGAAACGACAGCGCCCGAAGGGTATTTGCTGGATACAGAACCGCACGCGGTCACGCTTCGGTATAAAGACCAGTACACCGCGATCGTCAGCGCGCAGGTCGGTATCCGTGACGACGCGCCCAATGTGGAACTGACCCTGATAAAGCGCGCCGAGCTGTTCCACGCCGAAGAGGCGAAGATAATCACAGGCCCCGGCGAGGGCTTCACGTTTGGGTTGTACACGGATGAGCAGATACTGGGCGAGAACAGTGCACTCCTACCTAAGGATACGCTGGTTTATGTGGGTTCTACGGATGCCGAGGGAAATCTTCAGGTCCATGAGAACGTTCCGTTTGGAAAGTACCGCTTTGTAGAACTGGCCGTGCCGGAGGGCTACATCATTTCCAAAGATGCATATCCGATTGCACTCGTATACGGCAGCCCGAATACCGAAACCGTGCGTGTCGCCGCCAACGATGGGAATCCCATCATCAACGAGCTGATAACGGGCAAGATCAGGATCATCAAATTGGACGAACGCTATCGGGCGCCGAACCTCCTCCAACGCATCTTCGGCGGCGGTGATACCGAGGCCGACTACAGGCTCGCCGGAGCGGTCTTCGAGGTATCCAATAAAGAGTTGGGCGTATCCATAGATCTGACCACGGACGCAAACGGCGAAGCGCTCTCTCCGGAGCTGCCCGTGGGCACATACGTCATCCGCGAGACCAAAGCGCCCGCGGGCTTCGAGCTGAGCGGGCAGGAGTACGAGGCAGTCATTACGGCAGACTCCGACGAGGTTCTGGAGTATGTATGCAAGAACTCGCCCAAGCAGGTACACATCACTAAGGTCAGCTCCGTAGACGGCAGGCTGCTTGCGGGCGCTGCGCTTGAGGTCAAAAACGCGGCCGGCGAGATCATCGCCTCGGGTGAAACGGACGATAAGGGCGAGCTCGCTTTCCCCATGCCGCGTCCCAGCGTATATACGGTGCGAGAGCTGAAAGCGCCAACGGGCTATGTGCTGACAGATCAGACCTTTACCTTTACCGTCACAGCGGACGGTGAGATTACCGGCACGACCGAAATCGTCAACACGCCTACCCGTGTCGTGATTACCAAAGTGGACAAGTCAACCGGCACAAAGCTTCCGGGTGCAGAGATCGCCATCTATGACGTCAAGGATAAGGAGGTATTCTCCGGCGTAACCAACGGGAACGGCGAGCTGGTGGTCATCTACCTCGCGGAGGGCGATTATACATACAAAGAGCTCAAAGCACCGGAAGGTTATGGTCTCAGCACGACGGTCAAGAAGTTCACCGTTGCAGCCGACGGCAAAGTCACCGGGGACATGACGATGGAAAACAACAGAATCGAGCTTGTCATCACCAAGACCGACATCACCGGGAAACAGCCCATACCGGGCGCTACGGTGGAGATATTCGACGCCGACGGAAAGTCGGTGTATAAGGCGGTCACGGATAAGGATGGCAAAATCAGCACCATGACGCTTGCGCCGGGCAAGTACACCTTCAAGGAAACGCTTGCGCCGGAGGGCTTTGCACTTAACCCCAACACCATGAACTTTGAGATCAAGCCCGATGGGACGATCCATGGCGATACCATCTTCACCGACGAGGTCGTGCAGCTGTCCGTAAAAAAGGTCGACTCCGCGACCAAGAAGTCGCTACGCGGTGCGGAGTTTGGGTTATACGACAGCAAGGACAAGCTCTTGATGACAGGTAAAACCGACAAGGACGGCCTGTTGGTGTTCAGCAAACTCAGCCAGGGTAAGTATTCCATCAAGGAGCTGAAGGCGCCTGAGGGCTATGTGATGTCCGGCAAGGTCATCTCCGTGGAGGTGACGTCCACCTATGTCAATCAGGAAGCGTTCGTGGTCGAGAATACATCCACCGTTCCCAAGACCGGCGTGTTCTCGTTCCAGTGGTGGGGGTATGCGCTGGTTATCACCGGACTGCTGTGCGCGGCTGCGGCGGGTATCCTCTCGCTGCGCAGACCGAAACGCAAAAAACAGCAGCGATAAATGCGCCGAGTCATTGCACAAAGGCCGTTTGCTTAATTAGCAGACGGCTTTTTATGTCCTTGAGTCTGGCATCGCTGGGCTTTCTTGAAAGGATTTGTGATTACAGGTTTACTTTCACGCTATTTTGGGTTACAATAATAGCGTGAAAGTGTGGTGATGACATGGGTAAGTTTGAGCGATTGGATCAGTTGTTGTCTGAAAATAAAGGATATCTGCGTACATCGGATGCCGTTGCAGCCGGTGTATCAAAGAGTACGCTTGCTGCCTATGTGAGAGAAAACGGTTTGGAGCGCACGGCGCATGGGCTTTACATGTCAAAAGAAGCGTGGCCTGATGCTCTCTATGTGCTTCAGGTACGGTATCCAAAGGCAGTCTTTTCACACGAAACGGCTCTCTACCTATTGGGAGCCGCGGAACGTGAACCCTTGCGCTTTTCTGTTACGCTTGAAGCCGGCACAAATGTTGCGGGCCTCACCAAGCAGGGCGTAAGAGTACACACAATCAAGAAAGACCTGTTTGAGATGGGTCTTTCGGAGGCCGCCTCGCCCGTAGGGCATACGCTGCGGAGCTATGATATGGAACGCACGATTTGCGATCTTGTGCGAAGCCGTCGATGTATTGAAGCGCAAACGCTGCAAGGAGCGGTCAAAGGATATGCGCGAAGTAAAACGAAAAACACTCCGCGACTCATGCGATATGCAAAAGCGCTTTCAATCGAGAGTGTTATCAGGCAGTATATGGAGGTGTTACTCTAATGATCCGAACGGCAAGACAGTTGAAAGCCCTTAGTTCGCAATATGTCCAAAAGCGACAGCAACAAGGCTATGATCATCATACGCAACTATGTCATGGAACGGTTTCTGGAACGGCTTGCCGTTTCCCCATAGACGAGATTGAGAACAGCTCTGCACTGCAATCTCTATGGGAGAACTACAGAACTAGCTTCGACTATGCCGCCGATATTCAGTGGGAAACAATCATCCGTGCATTCCGTCAAATGTACGATATGGCAGTTCCTCCCAGATGATCGGGACACGATTGGTTTTTCGCATTGAGTAAACCCCATATACCTTTATGTTCACGACCCGTGCTTTTGCACAGGTCGTTTTCTATGCGCCCAAGCCCGGCTAAACCGGGCTTATTTATTTCAGTAATCAAGGAGGAATCTCACATGAAACTCATTCGCAAACGTATCCTGCCGCTGCTTCTCATGGCGCTGCTACTCATCGCGGCGCTACCCATGCAGGCGCTGGCCGCAGAAGGCGACGCAGGCTGGACACAGTACGGCCGCACAGGTCATGCCACGGCAAGCGGCGATACCGTCAGTTTTTCCGGGCATCCTACCGATCCGTTTACCACCCTTCTGTTCCGCCCGGCGCAGGACGGCGATTACCGCACCTTTACGTTCCACCTGACCGAAGGCAATACCGACTGGCATACTCTCGAGGGCAGCGGCTTCGTGTTCAACGCTGTCACGGACGGGAACACGCTCAATGGGTATGCCGTGCTGTTCGGACAGAGCAATGTAGGCTATTACAAGCTCGCCAACGTCAGCATGGCCGCGCTCGCCTCCACCCAGTTCACCGGGCTTTCAGGCGTGACGCTCATCCGGCAGGAGGCCAAGCCCGCATACTCGGCAGGCACAACCTGGTACCTGAAATTACAGGTCAGTCCCGGCTCACTGTCGTTCTATAAGTACGATGATGCCGGCTTCTCAAGCGGCCAGACGGCGATTTTCAGCAACGTGGCCATCGGCGACTCCGTTGGCAGCGGCTACGGCCCATTCGGCAGTTTCATAAGCCATAACTGCTCGGTGATATCGACCTCCAGCTTCGAGTATTTCACGCTGAAGATAAGCCCCAACACCGCACCCGTTATCAAGGCGCCTGATGTGGTGATTGACCGCAGCGGCAGCTTTGACCCTAACGCAAATGTGAGCGTCAAGGATGCGGAAGACGGCGATCTCAGCAACAAGGTGCAGATCACCTCCAATAATGTGGACGTCAACATGCCAGGCGCATACCAGGTGGTTTACTCCGTCGCCGATATCCTCGGCCTCACCGGTACGCATACCCGCAACGTCACCGTGCGCGCTGATGTGGAACTCATTGCTGTTGATGCGGTGACCGGCGATCCGCTCTCGGGCGTAGGCTTCAGCCTCGACGATGAGAACCTGCCCGACACCTCCGCTGATGGCAAAACTGCCGCTGTGATTGACCCCGGCACGCACGCTTGGGAGGTGGTTAAAGCACACCCCGACTACATTTCCCCCAAGGGCGAATCGGTTCTGATGGACGGCAGCAAATTCAGTACATGGCCCGCTCAGATCCGCATTCCCTTCGTGAAGAAGACATACGATATGGCGCTTGCCGTACAGCTTATCAAGGTCAACGACACTCCTGTGACGGAGGGCATCACAGCCAAGTATGGCGATACCGTCGCCTATCAGCTTCGTATCACCAATAAAGGCAATCAAGCGGCAGTTCCGACTGTTGCCCTGAACGTTCCCACTGGGCTAACCGCAACAGAGGCCACCGCAGCCAAGCTCCCCGAGGGCAAGCTTTCGCTGACCCAGCCCATTGAGCCCGGCGCGCATACGGATGTGGAGCTGACCTTCAAGATGAGTTCCGTGGCCGCATCAGCGTCTTTGGTGCTGCAGGGCAAGGCCATCACCGTCGCAACGCCGGACGGCATGGCCAAGACCGACATCAATCTCAACGATAACGAAGATGAAGCGCCCACGCCCGTGAAAAACCCGCCGGTCATCCTGACCGTGGTGAACGCATTGGATAAGACCGATAAGCTGGCCGGCGCGGAGCTGAAGCTCACGGACAAGAACGGGAAAACTGTCTTCGCCGGCACGACCAATGAGAAAGGCACGGTTGAGGTCAACGGTTTGTATCCTGGGCAGTACACCATCACCCAAACCAAGGTGACGGCGGGCTATCAGCTGCCGGACAAGACATGGAGCTTTACCAAGGCTGACGACGGCACCGTGAACGGCACGACCGAGATACCAAACGAGCCCACGCTGGTTCTGGTGACCGATGTGGAGGTGCTGGACGATAAAACCGAAAAGCTGCTGCCCGGCGGTGCAATCGCCATCGTTGACGCTGATGGCAAAGAGGTGCAGACAGGCATGATCGGCGAAAAGGGCGAATTGGCTTTCCGTTATATGAAGCCCGGCAAGTACACGCTCAAGCAGACCAAGGTTCCTGCTGGATATGTGCTTCAAACCAAAGAATACTCCTTTGAGATCACTGCCGAGGGCAAAGTCACCGGCGTCACCAGGATCGTCAATGAGCCGACCAAGGTTGTCGTTACCAAGCTCGATCCCGACAAGCAGCCGGTGGAAGGTGCAACGTATGAATTCTATGATGCGGCCGGCAAAAAGGTGGCCGACGTCAAGACCGATAAGGAAGGCAAACTGACCGTGAAGTATCTGCCCGCCGGCAAGTACACCTACAAGGAGACCAAAGCCCCCAGCGGCTATGCGCTCAACCCTACGGCGTATGCGTTCGAGATCGACGAGAAGGGCGTAGTCGCCGGAACGCTCATTGTGACGGATCCCTTTGCCAACATCGTGATCAAGAAGGTGGACGCCAAGACCAACAAGCTGCTTGCAGGCGCGCAGTTCGGTCTTTACGACAGCACCGATAAGCTACTCACGACCCTGACCACCGACAACAACGGCCTCGTGCAGTTCACCAAGCTGCCATGGGGCAAGTACAGCGTCAAGGAGCTGAAAGCGCCCAGCGGTTATGCGGTCAACGGCAAGCTGGTCACGGTGGAGATCAACGAAACCTATCAAAACCCGGCCGAACCGCACGTTATGGAGAACTCTCCCGCCGCCCAGACCGGAGTTGACGGCTTCCCGTGGTGGGGCATTGCGCTGCTTGCGGTCTGCGTGCTCGGCGGCGGTGGATGCGCGTGGTATCTGCTGCGCAAAAAGCAGCCGGCCGTCGATAAGCGCCGTGCGAAGCATAACTGATAGAGCCTGTGCGGGAGGCCGTCTACATGGCGGCCTTCACTCATTTGAGGAGGTAATTCGTATGACCCGTTATAAGAAAAAGATGCTCATCCTGGCCATGGCGCTGATCGTATGCGCTGTTAGCATTCTGCCGTGGACGCAGGTAGCGTATGCCACGCCAGACGCAGAACCCACAAAGACCACGATCGCAGACAAGCTGATACTACAGCTTGGCCCCGACTGGGCGGGCGTGGAATTCGAGCTGGTGACGGACGTAGGTAAATATCCCGGCACGATCGTGGTCGATAACACGGGTGTGTTGGCGCTTGAACTCAGCGACAGTTCCACATTCACACTTTCCTGCTTGAATTCCAAAGTAACGCCGCCCAAGCCTGCGCTGCAAGAACCGGATGAGCAGGCAACTGAACCCATAAAGCCCCATATATTTGGCGCAACGGATCTGGTACAGCCGAGCGAATCTCCTCAGGCCAATAATAAGAATGCGAATCAGCCTGACGATTCTACAGCACAGCCCCAGGCGGAACAGGAGTCACCATCCGTCGAACCTGAGCAAGGAATCCCAACGCTGCAACTGGTGCTGTTTTTAGGCGGAGCGGTTCTCTGTGTGGGCGGGCTCGTCGCCATGCGCGTGTTGAAAAAGCGTCGTGAATATGACGATGAAGATGACGAATAAGCTGTAGAACTGACTTCGCTTTCCGTAGAACTGAGATAGCAAAATATCCAGTAAAATAGGCACTTTTCTGGCTTTTTATGCTTGACTTTGCGAGCAAAATATGTTACTCTTTCCGTGTAGAAAAGCTTGCGCTCAGGCTTTCTGCGCGGACGAAGTCGACCGGCCGCCAACACATACCCAGAAGGGTATGGAGCAGTTACGGAACGGTGCATTGAGCCGATCCATACGGCGCAAGCAGAGAATTGAATAGCCGGAAGGCACCAAACATATTACAGAGTCAATGGGCTGATGCGACACCACTATTTCAGCCACCTTGGCTCTGTATGTCGTTTTGGCAGCTTTCCGGCTTTTTGTACTCATCCATCTTCAGGTGGATGTTGACGACAGAAAGGTTGGTGAGAATATTGAAGAAGAATAAGATGAACAACCCCTTTATAGGAATCCCGAGTATGAGCGCAATGCGCTGCCCTTACTGCGGCAGCCCTGTTGTTCTGCGCTCGGCGGATGGTATCTACAAAGAAAATCATGCGAATACAAAACTCTACGTTTGCAGCCGATATCCGGCCTGCGACGCTTATGTGCGCGTCCATGAAGGGACCAACAAGCCTGTGGGCAGCCTCGCCGACCATAGGCTTAGAAAGCTGCGAAAGGAAGCGCACGACTCATTCAACAGATTGTACCTGACCGATGTTATGACAAAGGATCAAGCCTATGCGTGGCTTGCAAGCATGATTCAAGCACCTCGTTCGCAGGCACATATCGGGTATCTTCGGGAGTATTACTGCGAGCAGGTAATTCGGCAGAGCAAGGCAATTCTGGCAAATAGGCAACAGGCCAAAAGCAATGAAAATCGCATGAGGCCACAAATCAATATAGGAGGTGAATCGGCATGACGCTGACTGTTGAACAACAACGTATCGTTGAAGAAAACCTGGGGCTTGTAAGAGCAGTACTTTCGCGTTGCGTGAGCAGCCCCGGTTCAACCGGCATTTATTCATATGATGACCTTTTCCAGATTGGATGCATTGCCTTATGCGAAGCTGTGATCGAATACCAACCCGGGCGCGCCGTGTTTTCGACCTATGCCTTTGTAGCGATACGCAACCGGATCTACAATGCGCTTGCACGCGCCACATATCGCCGCAAAAGGGAGAAACAGAGCGATTTCCCTAACGAGCCAGTTGCGGTAGTCCCCATGGACACTCCGGAAGCACACGAGCTTCGCAAAGTCCTCCGTGAAGCTCAGGATAGGCTCAAAGGCGTTATCCGTAAAGGCATAGATGCGATGATATTCATGAGCGAAGGCTTCACCTGCCGTGAGATTGGAGAAATGTATGGAACGAATGCGAACAATGTCACTGCTTGGATTTCTAAAGCCCGTAAAGCACTCAGACTCGATGTAAAGTTCATGCGTTTTGCAGCGGAACTGGAAGTATGAAGCGTTTTATAAAACACATGGCTATTCCTGCGCTATGCTGTATTATGACCCTGACACTGTTCAGGGTCTTTTTCTTTTTGGGGTATGTGCCTACAAGCTCGATGGAGCCAACAATCCGGCAGGGGAGTTTCATTGTAGCCGCCAGAATGGCCTATTGGTCTTCTGAGCCGAATGTGGGGGACATAATAGTGTTCAGCTATGACGGCAAAGTGCTTGTCAAACGAGTGGCGGCCGTTGCAGGCGAGGCGGCATGGACGTGGAAGGGGCCTGAAACAGTACCCTGCGGGATGCTTTACTTACTCGGTGACAATATAGATGCGTCAATCGATTCCCGGCTCTGGGTCGATCCGTTCGTTCCGGTTGAAAACGTGATTGCCCGGTATTACGAATAGAAACCGGGCGTCGGCACTGCCATGCTAACGCCCGCTGTACGTTATCACTCTTTGCTCAAGTACTGTCTAAGATGTCGAAGCCCTTGTGCGATGGAAGCGGATACCGCCGCGATGCTCACTCTTTCAGCGCGAGCAATCTCAGTCTCGCTCAATCGTAGAAAGAAATGCGCGTATATCCGCCGCATCTGCTTGACCGGCAGCTTCAGCATTGCTTTATAGAGAGCTTCATTCCTTAGCGTTTTCATGTATATTTCCTCCAAGGATGGCAGCTCCATCTCCAAATCGGTAACAGCCTCAATAAATGCTAAGCACTCACCGTGGTATCTGCGCCGTTCATCCTGCGCATGTTCAAGCCGCTTCAATTCTTCCAATAACAGCTTTACCTGCTCGGGAACCTCGCAGAAAACGTCCTGCCTATATAACACCGGATAGTAAATCCGGAGATTGATCACTATCATATGTTTCCTCCGTTTCAGTCGTGGGTGAAAAGGTTGCTGAAACGGGGCGGGAGGAGCCCGAATAGATATAAAAGGAGCATGCCTGGTTCTTATCGATACCATCATGCTCCGTTCGTGATATTCAGTTGATGCTATTGGTTCTTCAACCGGCTGTCTAATCTTACCCGTGTACGATACGGACTCGATTACCATCCTAAGAAACCCAACAGTAATTCCGGCATTAACCAGTAAACTGTTGAGGTGGATAGAAAAGCATTAATATAGCAGTCCACAAAACACCTGCCATTCGCACATTTTTGATAATACACAGCAATGATCCTTGTTTGCCGTGTCTTAGCCCTTTAAGCAATAAGACGACTCGCCATACAGTAAATATCTGCTGCGACCCACGGGTCTACTTCATTTTCACCATCCGGGTAAACCTACCGACCACAATAAGCGCAGCAATAATGGCAATACCCGCAAAGGCCGGCAGTGCGCTTATCCGCCGTCGGATTATGAACACGGCTATTCTCTCATTCGTTTTTTTATAAAACACGCGGCTGCTGTTTGGGTAAGGATGCCGAACCCTGCTCCGATAAAATCCAGTATAATATCATCAACATCAAAAACCCCGACGATCAAAACCTGCTGCGCTGTCTCTATGCATACCAACGCAATCAGCAGCGCAAACAAAACGTATATCTTTTTTCGGGATGCACCTTAAATGACAATAAAAAGGAAAGGGGAGAAAGCAGCACTAGATTTCCGAATATTTCTATCAAATTTTTCCAATCGCCGTCTATTTGGAATCCCCTGATGGATTTTACTATTGACGAAAAAGGAATATAATTAGGCGTCAAGCCTGAATAGTCGTAATCGCGCCGGTCTCCCCCGAAAAATACAAATCCCAATATGGCGCAATAAAGTATCACACCATACCACCGGATCACATTCAGCATCAATTTCTTTTGTGATTGTTTTAATTCCGAAATAAAAGCGATATAGCTCAGCAGCAAAAGAGGAAGCATAATAAGCAATACGAGCCTTAATATACCTCGATAATGGATAAAAGCCCCGCGATAATAGAATTCACGCATTACCCTCGGGGTTGCACCGATAATAATTGCGCACAGAAGCACAGAAAAAAGTATTCTCAGGCGCGTTTTAGTGCCGGGCTTAATTGCGTTCATCTGTTATTCCTCCTTTTCGGGTTTTCGCTGCGGTTGCGGCGGGCCCGTCTACTTCATCCTCATCATCCGTGTGAACCTGCTCACCACAATTACCACGACTATTATCGCGATGACCGCGAACGCAACAAGCGTGCTGATCCACCACTTGCTCATGGCGCGCGTTTGCCTTTTTTCGGTTGCCTGTCACTTTTTGCTCCGCCAGATCAGATCAATATGTTGAACACGCCGGCATAAAGAGGCTATCTTTCCCATTCAATATATTTCTTAGGAAAAATTATTGTGCATTTCAACACGGGATCCATCTAACGCATTGATTGCTATATAGGATGGTAAAATATGCCCGTCCAAGGCGCTCTCTTTTTGCACGATGAACAGCCATGTCGGAATGAGGAAAACCTTGTTCCTTTCCTTTGTAGAGCGAACCATGCAGTTCGTGAGCATAATTCGCGTAACATGTCTATCCTCGACTGTGGTAGCATCGGCTACCCATGAGGAACCAAGAATAAGCAGGTCTTTCGCGTGCTGCCATACCGCCTCAAATGATAGAGGCTTCATGTTGCTTTCTAACTTATTCGTTATAATAACGGGATATTCCCAATGAAAGAAACGGATTCCTTCCTGATCCACCATAAGCACAATTCTTTCCTGCGGCCATGGTTTGATATAGTCCGCTTCATCCTCAAACCCCAAAACCCCCGGGGTCAATATGCTGCTGTCAAACGGAATTTGCCCATCGATTGCACGGCAAAAAGTTATTTGGTAGCCCACCGAGACCGTAGCATAGCCAAAGAATCCATCCAGCATACGCGCCGCTTCAATATGTGCCGCTTCAAAGCCTTCAATTTTCAAATCATTCAATACGTTTTTTGATATTGTCAACGCTTCTTCTTTGGATAAAACGGGTTCCAGTACAGCAGGACCTTCTCCGTCCCAACCGCCGTTCTTTATTATCCATGATTGTAGTTGGATGGTTCCGGCGTTCTTCGGGAAAATTTCCATTTGATTTTCATCGGCAAACACATAAACATTTTGTTCCAAACTGTTTTTGAAAACCACATTGCATGGGAAAGTCGGGTCATAATCAGCAATGGGAATATATTCCTCGTTAGGCGCATTTCGCAATTCTTCGGATAAGCTTTCGATTATTTCGGCGCTATCGGCAGATGGCTCATACAGAACGGAGCCGTCTTGCTGTTTTTTCGGCACTCCTCTTTTTAGAATGACTATGAGTTCTTCCAAATCTTCTTTCGTGACTTCACCGGAGCGCGCTCCGATGAGGTCTTTGGAAAAGTACGAAACTATTTCATCCATGCGGGTTTGGCCAAACCTGTCTTGCGTCGCTTCATACACATAAAAGCCTTCCGCTTGGCCTATCTCAATATCCGTATCCGCCACAAACTTGAAATGTGGCATTTGTATTTCTTCATCCAACTTACTTGGGCAAATAAAGGTGCTGTCAGCTTCCTTATCTTCGCTTTCAACAAGTGTAGCTTCTAATTGTTCCGCCGCCTTATGCACCACTATCTCTTTTTCGGGCGTAGGCTGGCAGGCAGATATAGCAATAATGCAAAAAAAGACGCTTAAAAGGTATATGGCCTTCTTCATTTACTCATCTCCTTGTCTCCTTTGCCAAAAGGCAGGATTTCGGGGCGCATACGCAAGTATGCGCCCCAGCTTATGCTTTATTGATAGGTTGCCGAGAATGTTCCGCTCGTGGTCATTCTAGACGCATTCGGTGTGTTGTAGTACGGGTTTCGAATCTGCAAATAGATAGAAGAAATCGTTTGGTACGCGGAGTATACCGACAAGGTGCCAGATGACTGCCCCGTTGGAACTTCCGCTTGTCCGCTAACAGAAACATTGGAGGCATTCACCAATTCTACAACCTGATATCGTTCCAAACCAGATACCGCAAATACAATACGCGTGTTGTCATCTTTGCCCGATGTAAACTTGGTACTTCCACTGGAGCGGCTGACAGGTCCGCATTTCCAGACATGGGTTATTTTAGCATCGGTATAAGTTTTACTATTCGTCGCAGCTAACGCCGAACTGGCAGAAACAAGAATCAACAGCATTATCAATGTAAATGCCGCTTTCCTTAAGAATCTCTTTTGCATAAAAACTCCTTTCATGTTCGCTGGGTATCAGACAATAATCAAGCATAATATATTACCCCTTCAGCCCTTGCAACTCTGCATTGCCAAATGGCAATGAGCTTGCTCAAATTATGACTTGCAAGGGCTTTTTTATTCCTTCAATGGAACCACCTCCTTTTTCGCTATATATAAGACACGCTGACGCGGGAAAATCTGTCGCCATAAGCGTATTTTTTATATACTAATAACCGACACCGCCATACGGCTATTTCACCTTCATCATCCTTGTAAACCTGCTCACCACAATTACCGCGACTATTATCGCGATAGCCGCGAAGGCCGCAAGGGCGCTTATCCACCATTGGCTCATGGCGCGCTTCCGCTCCTCCTCTGCCTGCTTTTCGGCGTCGGTCTTTTCTCCGGCGATCACCGGCTGCTTTATCTCGGTGGAAAGCTGCTGCTCGGCGGTGTGGGTTTCGCCCGCGTCGTCGGTGTATGTAACGGTGTAGACGGCGCTTGTCTTGCCGTAGCTTTCCGTGTAGCCCTCGGTCATGCTAAGCATCCCTATAAACACCTTCATTTCGCCGTAGCCGGCTTCGCCCGGCTGTATGTCCCCAAGGAACACGCTGGAGGTGGGGAAAAGCCCCGCGCCGGTCAGATTCACGGTGACGTTCCTGAGCGGGCTTTTGCCTATGTTGAACACGTTGGCGGGCAGGGATATCGTTTCGCCCGCAGTGACCTCCTTCGGCAGGGATACGGGGTCGCAGCTCATCTTCGCGGGCTGGGTGACGTGGACGAGGAACGTCCGCGTGTTTGTGTATACCCCGCCGTAAAGGTCAACGTAGTCCAGCGTAACGTAAAAGGGCTGCTCGCCAGCAAGCACGTCTCCGGTGGTGCGGAGCGTGAAGGAAACGCTTGTGCTTTCGCCGCTTGCAATGTTCTCCAAGTGCATCGCGCTGTTCGTGTCCGCCGGTATTATCCCCGCCGCCTCGCTCCCGTATGAAAGCCGCACGGAGCGGGCGCGTATTGCTCCAATGTTGTTTATGGTGACCGTGGCCGTGAACTCGTCGCCGCCTGTGACGGTGTTTGGATTTATCTCGCAGGCCGATATGAACAGCTCCGGCTTTTCAACCTCCTGCTTCGGCACGTCGTTCGGGTCGGGCGGATTCTTGCCGTCTGATATGGTTACGTACAGCGTGAAGCTTTGCTGCTTCTGCTGGCCCAGCACGTCAAGGTAGTCCGCCTTCAGCGTCACGGGGTAGGAGCCGTTTATCCGCCCCTTTACAAGCGGTATTTCAAACATGAACACATACCGCCCCCAGCCGGCTGCGGTCTGCGAATAGTTGCCGAATACGAAGGGGCTGTCCGCCGTCGCGCCGAGGTCGGCCGTTACCGTCACCTTGCCGTCATAGGTTTCGCCGATGAGCGGGAATATAATGTAGCAGCAGCCGTTCACTATGCGGGGCACATAGCCCGCGCCGTAGGTTTTATCCATGCCGTCGTACAGGCTACAGCTGTCTATTATCAGCTTGTCAGCCACCGGGGTAGGCTCCGGCGTGGGCTCCGGCGTAGTTACAGGCGCTTGGGTCTCTGCGGGCGGCGTTTCCGTTCCCTCAGCAAAAGCGGCGATGGGCAGCGCGAGCAGCAATATCGCCATCAGCGCCGCGAATAGTCGGTTCATATACTTTCCTCCCGTATAATTGTCATAACTCCCGCGTCCATCTCGCACACGGTGTCGCAAAGCTCGTCTATATCCCCCTGATTGTGGCTGGCAAGCAATATTGTCTTTCCCTGCTCCTTGAGCTCCTTTATGAGCTGCCGCATCTCCGCCACGCCGTGCTTATCAAGGCCGTTGAGCGGCTCGTCAAGTATAAGCAAACTTGGGTTTTCCATAATGGCCTGGGCTATGCCTAACCTTTGCCGCATACCGAGGGAATATTTGCCGACAGGCTTTTTCATAAGCGGGTCGAGCCCCACACGGCGTATTGCGGCGGCTATCCCCTCAAGCCCTATCTTTTTGTTCAGCGAAGCCAATATCTCAAGGTTCTTCACGCCGGTCATATTGGGCAGAAAACCCGGCGTTTCGATTATCAGGCCGAGGCCGGGCGGGAAGTCCACATCTTTGCCCACCCGCTTGCCGTTGACTATAACTTCGCCCTCGGTGGGGATGAGAAAGCCGCATATGCACTTCATAAGCACGGTTTTGCCGCTGCCGTTGTTGCCCACGATGCCGTGTATCTTCCCCTTTTCAAAATCGCGGGAAACGCTTTTTAATACCCGCTCCTGCCCGAAGTCCTTGGATAGGTTTTTGACCGAAATGATGTTCATGCTTCAGTACCGCCAAAGTTAAAGTTGTAGTTCCGCACCGCCCGAAGGGAAAGGAAAAAGCACAGGGCGATGAGCATTGCGAATATAAAATACGTCTGCCAGAGCCGGGGCAGCAGATCGTAGCCGAAGTTGTGCATGTGATACGTGGCCTGATTCAGCGGCGAAAGCCAGCCCACCGCAACGTTAGCCTTGTACATGAGCGTATCCGGCAGTTTGAATATAGCCTTTATGGTCTGCGGGTTGAGTAAAAACCCGAACAGGCTGAACGCGAACACGGCGGCTATACCCGCGAGTTGGCCGCGCCGTAAATTGAATAAGAGCATGACGAACACCATCAGCAGGGTGTAAAGCAGCATCAGCAGGAATATGGTCGCCATGCATTCATACGGTCGGCTCATCTCCAGCGTTTTAACAAGCGCGGGCAGGGCTACCTTTTGCCCCGCGCCGGAGTAGCCCAGAATGGCTGCGGTCTCGCTCCACATGTTTCCTATGAAGCTCTGCCGCATACAGACGAGGGAGGTGGAGATCAGTATAAACGCAAGGTAGATAAGCGTTGCCAAGGCGATATACGCCGCCTGCCCCGCGAGCCATGTCTTACGGTCTATGCGCATGAGGTAAAAGGGCGTGGCGGGGCTGATAAAGGGCATATCCGCAAAGAGCAGCAGCAATAACAGCGAGGAAAGAAGTATTGAGTTGCTGTCTCCAAACGTCCACACGAAGGCCTCAACAAGCTGCATTGTGGTATCGTACTCCTTGGCGAACTTCACGGCCTTGTCGGACAGCAGGAAGCACAGCACGAAGGCGAGGCAGAAGGTGATTACTATTCTTGGGTTTTTGTGCCAACGGCGGAAGTTATACTGGGTCACGGCGAAGATCTGCTTCGGCTTCATATCCTCTCCAGCCTCCTTTTCGCGGCGAATGCAAAAGCAAGGGCCATCAGCACGCTGAACTCCGTCAGCAGCACCGCCACGCCTATTTTGCCGAACACCCACCTTGAGGACGGGTTGAGCCACTCCCGGGGGTACAGCACGAAGAGCTTATCGAAGTACCGCTCATACAGGATTATGAGCAGATAGAACAGCACGAAGGGCGATGCGTATGCCATGTATTTGCTGTCGGTAAGCGCGGCGAAGGTCATTCCGGTGAGCGACCAGAAGGCCCCCGATGCGAAGAACATGAGCACGGTTTCAACAAGGCTGCCAAAGTAATTCGGCACGGTTTCTCCGGCCTTAGGATAGGCTTCCATGGGCAGGAACATGAGCGCGGCGAAGCCGTAGGATATGAATATCCCCAATGCCAGCGCCAGCCCGCCGGAAACGGCGCAGCCCACGGCCTTCCCCGCGATATACCGCGGCACGGTTGTGCGGGGCAGGTATTCCTTTATGAAGCCGCTCTTCACATCGTCAATGAAGGACGCGGTATACGGCAGCGCGGCGAGTATGGGCAGGGCCAGCGCCATGGCGTCCGACGACAGCGCGCCCATGATAAGGTCGCTGTGGTAGCCGGGGGAAAGCAGCTCCGCCGAGCGGAACCCCGCCAGTATGCCCTGAACGGAGGAAAGGAGCGGAATGAATGCCGCGCCTAAGGTGCTGATGAGAAAGGCTCGGCTCAGTATGGCCTGACGGAGGCTGGCACACAGGGCTTTTTTCATGGTTTACTCCTCCTTTTCTTAGGTCAAGATGATCTCTTTGCTTAATTGCCTTTTATTGCGAATGCTTACGACGCAGTTGGGTATTATTTAGCTCTTTGGGTTGGCACGAAAGCGATGACGTCACTCCCTGTATTGCACATAATATAATCATCGGCACAAAATTCGTTGCATATCTGGCGGATACTTCCCAGATCAGCAGGAAAAGCATGATGCCGCACACGCACAGAATGGGTATAATAATCACTGTGCCGCCCTTTTGGAGCATTGCACGATATGCTGCTACACAGGTCAAAAGCAGGAAAGAGAAGTAAATGCCCGAGGACACATAACGATATGCCCCATGATGCTCACCATCGTAAAGCACAAAACCGTGCAAAAAAGTTGAATGTCTTGGATTGTCGTCAAGAAAATCTGATTGAGCCAATGTTCCATCGCCAAATGCGGCTATCCCTTTTTTATAAAACAACTCCAGCATACCAATTATGCCTTTGTTTTCTACGCGCTCTTTTATCACTGTTAAAATTGCCTCTTTGCGCTGTGCGGGATCGTCAAATGAACGGGTAAATTCAAAGTCCTGCGGGTTGTATCGTCCGTCACCTTCCAACGACATCATTATCCAATGGGAGTATGGTGTTTTTAGCCGCTCCGCCGTGGCCTTGTCAAGATGCCGCGAATACATATAGCCATTAAAAGCCGAAAATGAGCCTATGATTAGGATGGTGCAGGCAGACGCAAGTATAAGGGCGGCAATACTTCCTTTATGTATAAAATGGTATATTACAACTGCAATGAGGGCAATCAGCGCCGTAAACTTGACCAGCATCCCTATGGCACATGTCACTCCAATACTGATGACAAGCAAAGCTCTGTTGCATTTTGAACCCGCATCCATGTATTCCAGATACAAAAGCACAATCAGCACAGGGAAAACCATGGAGAGTACATCGGTATAGAATACCGATGCCATGAAGTAAACAGGTGGGAATAACAAAAAACAGAGCAATGCCATTATGCTCCCTTGCGTGCCAAGTATTTTTCGGCATATCAGAATAGACAAAAACACCGTTAGCGCCACAAGCATCGCATTGGTTATCATAGCTACGGCATAATAATCAACAATACCAAAGATTGACGCGATTTTGAACGCTGCAAACAGAAACGTCATTCCGCCGAGGTTATTGGGAAAGTAATAGAAGTAGTTATCATCGCAGGTCCAGTTCATATGTTCCATAAAACTACCTGTTTGTGCCCATTGCGTCGCACCGGTAAAGATTGCGCCCAAGTCAAATATTGGCTCATATCGTAGCATATAGCCAAACACAATATTTACACTCAGCAGTAGAGTAAGACCTATACCTACCAATATCCAGTAGTATCGATGCAGCCATTGCAGATGCCTGATTAAGTATTTGTTCACATGAACCAGTAAAACTACTGTTATGCCCATGATGGCAATAAGAGGCACCGGGGTCATCTCATAACTATTTGCAAACAGGCAGCCGCCGAAAACTATGACAAACAGAAACAGGCAAATTGCCATCAAAGAGTTTTGAACCCATCTATTCGGTCGCTTAGGGTACTCAATATTTATCAAACGCATCATTTTTTCCTCATTTTTGACAATAGGAAAGCAGGCATGGAGGTTACCATGCGTTTCATGCCTGCTAATCTGGTTTTATATCTTAGTAACCTTTGTCGATGTTTATTATGCTGCCATCTATCGCGTTGATGGAGATAAAAGATGCGGCTGTACGACTATTCCATGTTTGTTCTGTATCACCAGTTTTATAGCCCGATGTTTCTGCGCCATAAAAGTTCCATACGGGTATCAATAGCCCCTGATAGGTAGCGTCCGGCTCAATAATCCGCTGCAAGGATAGCGTTATCCTGTCAATAAGGAACTCTCTGGAGGTATAGCCGCCAAGCTCATAATTTGCGTCATTGACAGATGGAGCATATTTTACGAAAATCATATTTTCAAAAACTTCCATGATTTCGCTGAAAGGCAGCATCACAGAACTATCCGAAGCCATGTCTGTGATTTGAAGGGGCGAGACCCATTGGAAGCTAAATACCCCCTCGTCGTCAAGGCATATCTCAACGTATTCGTAATACCATGCTGGAGCGGCATCATCAGGCTTGGCTGCATTGTTGATAGAGATACATTCAATACCAGCGATTTGCCTTACGCAGATAACCCGATATCCGAATGCCGCAGCGCTTGTATCTACATGCTCTAACGAATCGTGCGGCTTATCGCTCATCAAATAAATTGAGGATACTGCAAAATCTCTATCCATTCCACAGTCTACAAGAAGTCCATTCACTTTTTGTATGGCTTCATCAGGCGAAAGGCTCAACCGTTGCCGTATCGTTTCCGGCAACGGTGTTTTTTGATTCAGGCATAGTTCGCTTTGCGAGTCCAATAACAAAGCAGTCCGGTTATTTCTGTATGCAACACGCACATAATTACTGGCCAAGGCCGATACTTGCCTGCTTAACGAAGGTGCATCAACTTCATTGATCATACTTGTTACTAAAAAAGTAGTTATCGGATTTGTTCGTGATTCAGCATTTACCCCATATGATCTTGATAGTATCTCTCCGGTATTCATATCCACATGGATGCTTTCAGAAAGCTCGCCAAAACATCTCGTATCTGCAATCGTTTCCGGTGCACTCTGATACAATTCTTTGAACCGTACAATAGAAGCGCTTATTTGCTCCGCTTCTGATTGCGCTCCGGCGGACACTGCCATCCGCTCGAGGTTTAGCATGATTTCTTCAAGCTCGGATTTTGTATATTGAGTGCCTGTGCGGACATTCCACATTTCTGTATTTCCGCACAAAGTGTCGAAAATGCGTGATACTTGTTCTTGCGTAAACTCGGTAGCCCGCACTCGAACAACAGGTATTGAGGTTACTTTGGGCACTTGCACATCAGCATCAATCTGTATAGACAAATTTCCATCTAAGTGAGAGAGACTGGTCTGATAGCTATCAGGTATTTCATACTGCTCAGATAGCAGTAATTTCTGCTCAGGCATTACCGCATCGCTCGATTGTTCAATCAACCGTTCTGCATCTTTTTTAACAACATACTCTGTTTCCGGCGTTGGCTGACAGGCTTCAAGTGAAAAGAGCAGAGTCGTTATAAGGGCGGCAGATATTATTTTTGCTTTCATCATCCTACAATCCTTTCCTTGGTTTCCACTTAATCATAAGTCAAAGAATGTTTTGAAGTCATTCGAGAGATGTAAAGACGTTGTAAAGATTAAAGCTGTATTCTCATTGATGTCCCTTTACTTTCTTCGCTCTCAATGAGCAACTCGGCTCCATGCAGTTCGGCTATACGGCGAACCAACGCAAGTCCCAACCCAAAGCCTTCGGTATTCCTTGATTTGTCCAATACATAAAAGGGCTGCATAATTTTCTGTATCTCTGCTTTGGGTATCCCTTTTCCATCATCAGCTACACATAAAACGCCTCTTAGAAGCGATATATGGATATTATTTGCACCTGCTTTACGAGCGTTATCAAACAGATTTGTTACAAGGCAAGTTATGAGGTCGCGCTCTATGTTCAGTTTTTGCTCATCTGCATCAAAGGAAGTATTAATGCCGGATGCATTTGCGATAGGCTGTAATATGGGTTTTAAGCTGTCGATAAACATAGCAGCAGAAACACTTTGCGGCGTAAGTTCCATGCTGTTCAAAGAAATCAGCTGCATTAGTTTCCGAGAGAGCCGTTCCAACCTTTTGCACTCGCTGTCAATGAACATGATGGCTTCCGTCTCCTGTTCATCTGTGAGCTTTGCCTTTGTAAGAGCGTGCGCATATCCAGTTATTGCGGTAACTGGTGTTTTCATTTCATGAGAAAGCGCAGAAAGTAACATTTTTCTTTCCTCCGAGATGGCTTCTATTCTGCATATATGCTGTTCAACGGCCTCTGCCATACCATTGAAGCTGTTTGCCAGCTCTGACAGCTCGTTTGTTCCGTTTATTCTTATACGGCTACCATATACGCCGGATGCGAATTGTTCCGCACCCGCTGCAAGCAGCTTTATAGGTTGTAAAGATTTCCAAATGAAAAACGCCAAAATGGACACAGCTATCACAATCACAGCAGCGCAGGAAATGATGCATTTCATCACAAGCGATGAAATGCTGTCCATCGTATCGGTTATATCTCGCACAAGGGACAGCACATATTCCTTTCCAAGGAGAACAATGCTGCTACTAGCAATAAAGTAGTTTCTCCCACTACTACTTACGAAGATATACTGCGCATCGGTTTTTCCAGTTTGATTTGCATCTCGTTCCGTAAACAGGCGGGCAGCATCCAACCCAGTGTTGTTGCAAATATATTCTTCGTCATGCCACAAAGCGTATTCATCAGAGCCATGACAGCTTTGGAAACAATCCTTAACATAGCTTCGCATGACGATTGCGGACCCGTTCACAGTTTGTTTGGTAGCCGTAGTGCTGAGAGCTTCTTCAAAATTTCGATAATCGATAAGTCCCGTGTTGCTGACAGAACTAAAAATAGTCTCTTTGGTAAATATTGTTACAAGAAAACAGCAAATAAGTATGGCCATTACTATGATGATTGCGGCGCCCAGCGCCATTTTAGTGGACAGTTTCATGTCGTTTCCTCCAATCGATAGCCCACCTTGGGTATGGATACGATTTTTAACTGCGTTTTTTTGCGAAGCTGTGCGATATGCACATCTACCGTGCGCGTCCCGCCTTCGTAAAGTATTCCCCACACATCAGCAAGCAGTTTTTCCCTTGAAAAAGCAACATTCTTATTTCTTACAAGCAACAAAAGCAAATTAAACTCAATAGGCGTTAGTGGTATCGTTTCTTCACCACACTTTGCCGTCTGCTCCCTTGTGTTAATAAGTATGTTGTCGATCTTTAGAATAGTGTCCGCTTTACCTAATCTCGATAACACTTTTTCCATCCGAACAAGCAATTCGGGCATTTCAAAGGGTTTTACAATATAATCCTCGGCTCCGCCCGTAAGCCCTTGCAATTTGGATTCAAGATCGCCTCTGGCCGTCAGAAAAATGACCGGGATGCCGCGTTCACTAAGCTGTGGAAGCAGTTCAAAACCACTTATCTTTGGCAGCATTACATCCAGGAGAGCTAGATCAAATTGTTCACCGTTCTGTAGAGCCAATAATGCCTCAGTACCATCATATGCGGGTATAGCTATATAACCCGAAACACTTAGATTCATGCATATCATTTTATTTATTGCGACCTCATCCTCGATGACAAATATTCTGCTCATATATCGACCTCCGTTACCACTTATGATCATATTATACTGTGAAGCCGGGACGCAAGGGCGTCGCATGATGTAAAATAGTTGTAAGGATTTCCAAAGGCCAATAACATTGCGACTACAAATGATTTCTAAGCGGTACACTTTTGATAAAGCATTAGCATATACAAGCATTTTATATTAAGCCTAATTTGTGGGTAATTCTGCTCGCAGTCCTAAATCGGCCACAGAGCCGTCAATAGCATTAATACCAAATACAGTCTCAATGTCATCATCTGCGGTATAGTATACAATCCAAACAGGAGCAAGTAGCCTAACCTTTTGATCATTGATTTTAGGAATCATAACATGAGATAAAGCAACTTCTGATATTACAAGTGTTGAGCTAGATGTCGTATCTTCTTTCCAACTACAGCCGTAGGTAACTATTTCACGAATTCGATTTTTGATTTGGTCAAAATCGAGCACGGGTACATTTTCATTCAAGATTTTTGTTATTCGCATTGGGCTTGTCCATTCAAAACTTTCAATACCTTTGCTTGAAACATAGATAATAATACGCTCAGGTATCCATGTCGCGCTATATTGTGAGCTATCTGAGTATTTTAAAAATCCAACAGAATTTGTTGAACGCAAATCAAATGGGATGCTATTTCCGTCATTACGACATAAAATGATTCTCCAGCCTGTAGATAATGTTTCATATGTAAAATTATGAAGGCTTCTTGCTTTGTCAATTTCTGTAATGCTGAAGTTGCTAATTCCGAGTGACTCAAGTGTTCGTTCAATTGTATCCACAGCATTATCTTGAGAAATATTAACATTGTCAATTGTTGTTCCAACTGGTTCACCTGGATACGCATTGCCGCTTACTACCCATTTCTCTGGTTGGACTATTCCATGTTTTGCTGTTGTCATATAAAACATTCCATGATCCACAAAAAAATAAGTTTTTGATTTTTCTGAAGTTATAAATGTACAATCCATAGGGAAATGAACATTAAAATTCGATATATCTTTGAATGTTTCATGTTCATTTGCTGAAAGTAATTTTTCTTCGAGTAAAGCAATGTAGGCATCTTGTCCCTCATAAGGATAAAAGCCTTCTTTCCCATCAATTATTTGGTACATCCCTCTTCGGGCAGATATTAGTTCAAGTTCAATGTCTTTTTTTGTGTTAGACGTATTAGCAAATTGAATGGCATCGTTGCTGAAGTATTGAGTCATAGTTAACACTTCATCTTCCTGAAATGATCGCCTTTCAATTTCAAAAACCGGAATCTCGCTGTTTGCTACACTAATTTTTGCATCAATTATACAGTTAACAGTAGGCAGCTGGAAAGACTCCAACCATCTATCACTTTCAAATGACAGGCTTTGTAAGGAAGGTGAACCCATTATCATATCTTCCATTTGCTCTCCCTGTCGACCAACAATTATTTTCCCTTGGGGTGTAGACTGACATCCAATCATTGTGGTTAACGTTAATATAATTACCATCCAAACAAATATTGCCTTTTCAGTTTTCATATAATGCTTCTCCTGCAATACAATTTGAGTTTCTGAGTATGGCTTATAGGGAGCCGATCTTTTACGCCATTATGCGTACCAATTGCTACACTATGATATGTTCGTATCATCAGTAAACTTCGGGTTTATTGCTGCAATGACATAAGGACTTTCTTTCCAGTGAAATTGCTGGAGCCTGCAACATTTCTGTTGCAGGCTTCTTCATCATGTAAGTGCATTATGCACCAGCATTACCCCAGAATTGACCGTTGCAAACCATGTTTGTACCAGAATGGGGATTTGCAATCTTAAGGTGCACCGTGTTGTAATTCAAGTTTGTATCAACATAGTGACCGTAAGACGTATCATAAGGGATACGGGATGCGTCACCCATCTCTACGCCAGAGGATGACATAGATGTGGCCATAAGATATCGATCACTCTGATAGGGAGAAAAGCTCATGGTGGCTTGGCAGAATATAGACTCCCAAACAGAGGAAGTGGTTTTAGTGATGCTGTTTGTCGTTACAAAATACTTTGACACGGTACCGGCGTCAAAATAAGCGGGACCATACTGGGCAGCGAATGCTGTTGATCCCATTGCTGCTACCATAGTCAGGACGAGAACGACTGCAAAGATCTTTTTCATTTGTTTTCTCCTTTCAAATACCGTAGTTGTTTTTTCGTAGAACATAAGATACATTTTAGTCATACCCTTGCAAATCGGCATCGCCCTTTGGCGATGTGAGCCGCCAGCTCACAATATGCAGGGGTATTTTCATATATGGACAATCATAAGCATTCCTCCTTCGTCACCGGGTCACAGACGGCTTTTGAATTGAGATTCAGCAATCTCTGCTATATAGACACCTGAGGAAGGGGTAAATCTGTCATAAAAATCCAAAATAAATAAAAATATATTTTTGAAACCGGCGAAAGATTTTTCGTAGTTGAGGTGTCATATAAACAGCGGTTTATCTGCAAATATATTTTTTAGGAGGCTTCTAATATGAAGAAAAGAATCCTTTCCCTTGCGCTTATCCTTATCCTGTGCCTTTCAATCTGCACCGCAGCTTTAGCGGCAACCCGCCAGGCCGGCGGCCGCTGCTATATGAACAATACTGGCCGCTCTGTATCCTTCAGTGGATATTCCACGTCCGCTCAAACAGAGGACACCATAGGCATAACAGTAATTCTCTGGGAACAGCGAGGGACTACCTGGTATGAAGTAGCGAGAGCTTCCAGCCAGCTAAGAAATACTGACTATGCAGATGCGTCAGGAACAAAAACCGTAGATGGCGGACACTACTATAAGGTTACTGGTACGCATACTTCTTCAAAAAATGGCACGAGCTATTCGGGAACCTCAGAAACCAGCAGCAAATGGATTCCTTAAAAAATCAAATATAACTTTGGGCTGCCTTGGTCAAGGCAGCCCAGGTAACTCGTTCTAACTTAGCCCCAGAATTCCAAGTTTCCTATAATCTCCTGTAAGTCATCCAATGGTAATTCTATACTGCTCACATTTATATCATATCCTACGCCGATTGCTTCCGCGTATATCGTTCCATCCTCCATGATTGACAGGTATGTAGTGATCCCAATACCTGATTCCATTGTAGTCACATCATCGGCGGCATTGTAATAACCGCCCCAGAATGCAGAATCATTATAAAGGGACTGCACAACAGCATATTTTTTCCCATCGGTTCGGATATATTTGCTCCTTATAACAAGTGTATCATCGCCGACTATGTGTACCGAGAACGATAGCAGGACATCGTCACTGCTGCCCGGGATTACAATCTGCCGTCCGGTAGCTTCCGCAACAGCCTCAAGGCTTTCAAACTCTGCGGGAAGCGCCGCAAAATCGATTGTTTTCACATACCCCTCGGCGTCTTCATTGCGGGACAACAGAGAGCCGTCAAACACGCTGACAATGACATTGTAGATACCTTTTGCAAATGCAGTGCCGACTTCTGTCATGGTGAAAAGGCCAAATACAATTAACAGCACCGACAAACATATCAATCCCCTGCGCAGAACGAAATAGCGTCCTCTACTCACGGTGCTGAAAAGCGTTTTCCCTGATGATATGGTTGCACTGGAGACAGGCTCAGGTATGCCAAGCTCGATTCTCGCCCGGCACACCACTTCATGCCCGTCAGGAATTTCCCTCCCTCGGAGCAGACCTTCTGCTTCGCGCATGGACAGCAATCCACCCTTCCTGTTAAAGAACGGATGCGCCGCGGCCAGCTTTTTCATTCTATACCATATTATTTTCTCTCTTATTTTGCTCATTGCTTTATACCTCATTACAGCAGAGTCAAAACATCTATATGCCGAAATACATCGGGCGCGCTTTTTGCCAGGGAATCGCGCATACGTTTAAGCCGCAGCGAAACAGCGTTTGGTGTTAAACTCATTTTTTTCGCAATGGTTTCTATCGGCACACCATCAAGGTAGTGTTCGATAAATATCTGCCGCATCTCTGGACTGTATTTTTGTAAATACGCCTCAATCGATATCACCCACTCTACATAATCATATGCAACGTCAGAATCGGGATGGCGGCATATTTCAGATAGAACTACAGGGTCATAAGCCTCCGATCTGGATTCCTTTCGCAAGTAATTCAGTGTTGTGCGATATATGCACTGCGTTACATAAGCGCCCGGATGCTTCAAGTCGCTTAACTCATCCTGCTTTGCAAGCAAAGTAACAGCTACGTTGTGTAGAATATCCTGCGCCCTGTCTACATCTTTGATCATCATGACCGCGCATAACAGCAAACTTTTATAGTTCCTTTCAAAATACTCGATGACGTCCAAGCAGTCCCTCCTGTGCAGGTTAGGAATAAGTATGACAGTACGCACGCCGGAATTTATCATCTCCTATATAGACACCGCAGCCGGCAAAAATCTTTCGCAACACATTTAGCTTTATTGAAGCGAATGAGCATACTGACACATTTATTATGACACATCAGGAAGGAAAAATCTGTCATAAATCTCCAAAATATATTATCTTGAAAATTACAGAGGTCTTTTCATCCCCGCTGTTCGCCATCATTTAGCCGATCAGCAGCCTGCCTCACTTCAGCGATAAAAACATCAAAGGGCTTAAACCCTCGTGAGAGGGCGTTCTCCGCCTCAGCAAGCGAAGCAGCCGTATGACCATCCAGCGTCCTCAGCAGTTCCTCCAACCATTTCTTTTCACACATAAAGCAATCATCTCCTGACCAATTAGTTATATGCGATGTTATTGAACACCGTGCTGCGTTCTTCTGCTTCACATCGAGTTAGCTGTAAGAGATATTTTAAAATACTCTGAGCTAATTTTCAATCAGATATGGGTACGCTAAGCTAATAAATATAGGAGCAGGAATATGAAGTGTGAAAAGGAACTGGCGCTGCTGCGGGAAGCCATCCGCAACGAGCGCAAGGATAAGAGAATTACTCAGGAAGAGCTGGCAGAAATGCTGGAGGTTTCTCCAACGCATGTAAAGCATATCGAAAGCGGCCATCGTAAGCCATCGATTGAAATACTGTTCGAGATTGCCAAAATCTTGAACATATCCTTGGATAGCGTCGTTTTCAGCAAGAATGAAAGCGCACATACGGATACTCGCGAAAAGATAGACCGTTTGCTGGATATATCCGATGAAGCATCCTTGCGTTTCATCTTGAGCGTATTGGAAGCGCTGCGCGAAAAGGAGCAGGCCGGCGTCAGATAACCGTCATCTTGCCATGTGCATTGCAAAGGAGCCGCAAATCAGCGCTCCTTTTTTGTATCGTGCGTATTTCTTCTTCGGTGGGGTTGTGGCAATCCGTGATGAGCGAGAGTTGAAGATATCCTTCATACGCCGAAAGAATTGCTTCACGCAATGCCGCGGGAGTATCGCAATGAGTTACGTTGAACCATTCGCGTTCTTCCTCGTCCCACTCCATTACCACATATCCGTGGCGAGTTAGCAGTACTTCGCAGATTCCTGTCTGAATAACCAGCGCAAAACAATCAAGTACGTTTTCAAAAGACAACATTGAAATCTTCCTTTCAGAATACCTTATATATAACACTATAATCATTCGCAGGCGAAGTCGCAAAGGTGCAAAGCGGCGATTACTTGCTTTCTGCCAATGCGCCGCGCCGTTACTACGCATTTCCCCGGCGCATGACCGCTATATCTAAACGGATAGCAGGTCACCAGCACAAACGTTTTCCCGTCCATGACGGGCAGGCTCAAATCCGCCGTATTCTCACAAATCGTTATATCCGAAACGGTGTATATATAAACCGTACCGCTATCTGTAGACAGAGAAATAATACACACATTATCAACGCCAGATGCCAGCAAGAGTATCTTCTTTGAAACTTCCATACCAAGTGAATTGACAGGTAAACCGCTGCCGTCTCGCGCACCGCCGCAGCCCATCATCTCCTGCCGTTCATCCTCTATAGCGTCAATAGCCATAAACGGCCGTTCCTGCATAAAAACATCAATGTAATTCATCCCAAACTCGCAACACCAGTAGTCCGCATCGCGGTATTCCGCTCGAACGTGAAATGTCATTTGCAGAAGCTTCTCCAGCTTATCGCCGATAAGCTGGCCAACCGTGTCCCATGGAACCCAAAGCGCAGTTTGCGTCTCCGCTTTGAGAAATAAACCTTTATCCTTTAACATAAACAAGCTCCTAAAAGAAGAGCCGGAGGCCCAAAGGCGCCCGGCTGCAAATGGGTTGATGGTAAAATCAGAAGCCCTGCACGGCAGGCGTCAGAAGTTCACCGGTTTCTGGATCGTAATCGGGTATGACATCCCCGCTCACAGTGTCCGGCTCGTCGGCATCGTAATCAACGGAAGAACTGTACGCCTGTACCTGAGCGGCAAGCCTGCGCACGGCGGTAAGCTCCTCGGGCAAAAGGTCACGCCCTTCTGTAAAGGTCACCTGTGAATAGTCCATTCCGCCCTTATTGGCCGCCTTTCTAAGCGCAAACCGCGTCACGATAGCACCCGGGTCTTTGCCAACGGTCAAGAGCCTGCGCAGGTATTTTCCAAAGCCTTCTACAGAAAGCGTAGGGAGGTCGAGAATGATTGGAAAGATCTCACCTTCCTTTAGAATATAGATCCTGTGCTTGCGCTTGCAGGCCTTGCTGTTGTTCTCCGCAGTGCCGAACTGATTGAGATAGCATCTCGCGCAGTTTCCTCCGGGTGAGCCAACACCGAAACTGCCGTCCATGCTGCTGCATTCCGGACGGGCATTGCCGCCGGTATACTTGCCTTGAAAGTAGCTTTGCATGGGGTGATGCGTCAGGATAACGGCGTTGATCTCACGGAAATCGGTGTTACCATTGGCATCCGGCTCCTGAAGCATGAATGTCAAACCTCCGCCGGAAGGCACTTTGACACGGTCAAAGCGCATATTGAACCCGGCAAGCTCCTTGGCAGCGGCAGAAGTGCTGAATTGTGCAAGACGCTGAAAACCCTCCGTACTGTTGATGGTTGCGATTGCGTTGCTTTCTGACATGATGTTTCCTCCTTTTTTTATTAGCGCTGGTCACGCCAGCATGGATTCAAACTGCTGCTCGGTAAGCGTAGCCACGCCGAGCTGCTGCGCTTTGGCCAGCTTAGAACCGGCGTTCTCGCCGACAATCAAAAAATCAGTAGCCTTGCTTACGGCGCTTGCGGGTTTTGCGCCAAGCTGTAGTAGCCGGGTCTGAATGCCGTCTCGGGTGTAGTTTTCAAGCTTTCCGGTCGCTACGACTGTTTTACCGTAGAAGGGGTTGCTCGTGTTTGCCATAGTAGTCATTTCCTTTCTGAAATTAAGATGTTGTATCGCCGGACGCCATAGCTTTTCAGCTCTCACGTCGGAATACCAGGAATAGATGTTTTCATGCATGGCGGGGCCGAAGTCCGGAAGCTGTGTGAAGTCGAACCCGTCCTTGATGGCTTGCTCGAACGCTTCCCAATCCCCGCCGAAGTGACGGCTTATGACACGTCCGGCGGTTCGGCCTACGGTATGGATGCCACACCCCGCAATGAACTGGTTCAGTGTGCAGCTACGGCTCTTGTCAATGCTGGCCTGAAGCCGTGCAAAGGACTTTTCACCGAACCCTTCCGTTTTAACGATTTCGTCGTGGTATCGTTCCAGCTCATATAGGTCGCCGAAGCTTTTGATCCAGCCCCTATCGATGAATTTTTCCAGCGTCTTTGCCGACAAGCCCTCGATGTTCATGCGGGTCCGCTCACAGAAATGCACGAACTTGTCCACCAGCT
>ERZ772883.370-NODE-370-length-49268-cov-5.505740_pt1 | contig 49268 bp, 39 predicted proteins | sample MGYA00580575_ERZ772883 | MGnify/ENA primary metagenome ERZ772883 (study PRJEB29015, sample SAMEA2737666) | human gut metagenome | biome: human gut; feature: human-associated habitat; material: faeces | place: China | collected 2012 ...
TGCGCTGCGGCGCTTCGGGATGATGACGCCGTTCGCACCGACGCATTCCGCCGAACGGATTATCGCACCGAGGTTGTGCGGATCGCTTATCTCATCGCAGACGATGACAAACGGCGCTTCATTCCGCTCTGCGGCGATGGCGAGGATATCGGCGATCTCGCAGTATTCACGCACTGCGGCCAGCGCGACAACGCCCTGATGCGCGTGGGTCTGGCTCATAAAGTCGAGCTTGCGCCTGTCGGCTTCGACGACGACTATGCCCTTGTCCCTCGCCTTGGAGGCGATGTGGCCGAGGGTCTTGTCGACGTCGCCCTTGGCGATGAATATCTTGTCTATGGCTCTGCCTGCACGGAGCGCTTCAATGACGGCGTTGCGGCCCTCAATAATGTCGTTTTTAAGCTCTTTTTCCTGAATCTGAGAATCTTTATCCACGGTATTCAGCCTCACTCATAATTTCGTAGTTTACATATTACCATACATCCGCCAAATTTTAAAGCCCTATCTTTCAAATTTACAAAATTTTATAGACTTTGCCGCGGCGGGAATGTATATTAGTAAGCATGAAATACATCACTGCCGGGCTTTTCCCGGCAGTGTCGACAGGAGAAGATTATGAAGGATCCACGCAGAAGCATTGAGCAGTTTTGCTATAAGCATCCGGGCTTCGGCATCCCGAACCTGATGCGCTATATAACCGCGGCGAATGTCGCGATATGGGTGCTCGGGGCGATCAACCGGTCGTTCCTCGGCGTCCTGACCTTTGACCCCGCGCTTATCCTGCACGGGCAGATATGGCGGCTCGTGTCGTTCATCTTCTATCCGCCGAGCATGGGGCTGCTCGCGTTCCTCGCCTTCTGGTTCTATTACTGGATCGGCAGTACGCTTGAGGCTCAGTGGGGAACCGGGCAGTTTACGATATATTATTTCTCCGGCGTTATCCTCACGGTGCTCTACGGCTTCATTATTTATTTTATCACCGGCCGTTCCGTGAACCTCGGTTCGGAGTATATCTACCTGTCCATGTTCTTCTCGTTTGCCGTCCTGTACCCGGACATGCAGGTGCTCTTTATGTACATCATCCCGATAAAGATCAAGTACCTTGCCATCGTGGACGCGGTGTTCTTTGCCTACTCGGTCATTGCGAATTCTTTCCCGGTGAACCTGCTGCCGCTCGTCGCGCTCATAAACTTCTTCATTTTCTGCGGCGGGGAACTGTTCGCCTTACTGCCGCGCCGCCCGAGCAAAAATACCGTCAACTTCCGTCAGGAGTCCGCGCGCATCCGGCGCGAGCAGAAGGACAAGCTCTATACGCATAAGTGCGCGGTCTGCGGCAGAACAGACGTCGACCATCCGGAGCTTGAATTCCGCTACTGCTCCAAGTGTCAGGGCTATCACTGCTTCTGCAGCGACCATATAAACAACCATATCCACTTCACAGAGTGATGCGGATAAATATTATTCCGGGGATCGTTTGATCCCCGGATTTGTTATTTTTATTCGTTCACTATCCTGACCTGGCACATCTTCATCGCGTTCAGTGCGTTGCGGTGGCTCTCAGGCGTGACGCCCGCGCAGCACGCCGCGTCGACCGTGACCGGAACCTCCGGCAGGAAAGCCTTTGCGATCATCGCGTTTGAGATGACGCATATATCCGTGCACAGGCCGACGAGCGTGATGCTCCCGACCGGCTCCTTTGTGTCAAGCTCAAGGAGCAGTTTACCGAGCTCTGCCGAGCCGAAGGTCGGCTTATCTATGGTGAGCCCTGTACGCAGCGGTTCGAGAGCGGGGCAGACTTCCCAGCCATGGCTTCCCTTGATGCAGTGCGGCACGGGCAGGTTGCGCCCCTCCTGCGTCTGCATATAGTTTTCGCCATGCGTATCGCGCGTGAATATGACGGTTCCCTTGAAGCCCTTGACCTTTTCGACAACTTTGGGCACGATGGCGACGGCCTCGGCTGTGCCGAGCGCGCCGTCGATGAAGTCGTTCTGCATGTCGACAACGATGAGTATATCCTGCATATCTTTCTCCTTATCTCTTCTCGGGGATTATCTCTATCCAGTACCCGTCCGGGTCCTCGATGAAGTAAATGCCCATCGCCGGGTTTTCAAAGCAGACGCAGCCCATGGCCTTGTGCTTCTCGAACGCGCCCGCGTAGTCCTCGACGGTGAAGGCAAGGTGAAACTCCTGCTCACCGAGGTCGTAGGGCTCAGTGTGATCGCGCAGCCATGTCAGCTCAAGGCGGAAGGCGGTCGCGCCGTCGCCGAGGAAGATGATCTTATAGCTGCCGTCCGCCGCGTCCTTTTCGCGCACCGGCTCAAGACCGAGCGCGTCCTTATAAAACTTCAGGCTGCGGTCGAGGTCGAGGACGTTGAAATTGAAGTGGTTGAATTTGAACATGACAAACCCTCCATTATGTATTTAACTACATTATAACTAAACCGCGCTGCCCGGTCAAGGCTGCGCGGTTTAGTTATATGAAGTTTATTCCGCCATCTTTTCCACTGCCGGCAGCGCGAACTCCGCCGCGAAATGCTCGCCGTCGCTTGCGATGGTGAAGCTGCCGCCCATGGCCTCCATGATCTTGCGGCAGGTGCGTATGCCTATCTTCGTGCTCTCGACCTTGTCCATAGAGCGCTTGACGTAGTTCGAGATGCAGACGGACAGTTTGCCGTCAGTCAGCTCGGTTATCACCATGATCGGGCGCTCTGGGTCGGCGTATTTTTTGATGTTGGATATCATATTGTCAAGCGTGCGCTTGAGATAGAGCGGGTCTGCCGATACGCTGCACTCGCCCTTGAACTCTATCCGCTGTACGCGAAAGCCGGAGTCTATAAGGTCAAACTCCGCCTCGCCGAGAAGCTGTTCGAGCAGGAGCCGCCCGTCGAAGCTCTCAAGCGAAAGCTCCAGCTCCGCTTTGCCGTAGACGAGGAAGTACCGGAACAGCTCGTCCGTCAGCTCCTTGAGATCCATCGCCTTTGCGTAGGCTGAGGCCGTGAACTGCCTGCACCGCTCCTTGTCCTCAAAGCCGCTGTCGTTGAGAAGCCCCAGGTACCCGAGCATCGAGGTCATCGGTGTGCGGATATCGTGCGATATCGCCGTTATCAGCTCGGCGTTTGCCTCCCATGCGCGGCTCTCGTTGCCCATGCGCTGCATGACCGAGCGGCGCATTTCGTCCATCGACAAGGCGAGCGCCGCGATCTCGTCGCTGCCGTCGGAGCTTATCACCTTCTCAAGCTCACCCGAGCTTACCTCCGCCGCGTCCTTCGAGAGCTTTATTATCCTGCCCGTCAGCCGCCGGGTGTACCACATGTACAGAAGAATAAAAGCGAAGAAAGCCGTGAAAACTGAAGAAGCGCGCACTATGCCGCGCTGCCGTGTATCGGAACTGTCGGAGATCGCGACCTGATAAAGCCCGTCCTCAAAGCGGACGAGGTAGAGCGTGCCGTAGTTGTGATAGTCATAGCTGCTGTGTACGCCGTTTTCCTGCTCTGCCTTGCCGTTGTGGAAGCGCCGGTGGTCTGCACCATGACCGAATATCACGACCGTGACATATGGCTGCCCGCCCGTCCATTTCGCGACGGAGAGACTGTCGCGCCCGCTCACGGAGTTAGCCTTGACGTAAGCGGAGAAGTCGGAGTATATCTCGCTCTTGCGCTGCTTCACCGCGTCGTCGCTCATATATACCTTGTCGACCAGCAGCATTCCGAGCCGGTTTATCAGCAGGAACACCGCCAGCGCCAGCAGCAGGCCGCCTACGCAGACATACAGCATCTTCGCATTGAGCGAGGAGGGGAGCTTCAGCTTCTTAATCAATCTGGTATCCCTTTCCCCATACGGTGCGGATGATCTTCGGCGCGCTCGGCGTCTCTTCTATCTTGCGCCGCAGGTTCAGCACGTGTACCATAACCGTGTTGCCGGAGCCGGGGAGAAAGCGCTCCTTCCATACCGACTCGTATAGCTCCGCCGCGGTAACGGTGCTGCCGCGGTTTTTCAGCAGGTACTCAAGAATGGCGTACTCCGTGTCCGTCAGCGTGACGTCCTTGCCGGAGCTCTTCACGCTGTGCGTTTCAAGGTCGACCTCAAGGCCGTCGATCGTCAGCGCCTCGGCGGGCTTGCCGCGGTACTCCTTGTACCGGCGCAGCAGAGAATTGACCTTCGCTAAAAACTCGCCCTGCGAAAAGGGCTTGGAGAGAAAGTCGTCCCCGCCGCTGCCGTAGGCTGAGATCATGTCTGCTTCTGCGGACTTCGCCGTGAGGAACAGTATCGGCGCGTTGGAGAGCGCCCGTATCTTCCCGCAGGCTTCATACCCGGACATTCCCGGCATCATCACGTCCAGCACGACAAGGTCTGTCTCCGGATGCGCGGCGATATATTCCACCGCGGCAGCGCCGTCGGCGGCCTCCTCAACAAAATAATTATCTTTCAGCAAAAAAAAGAGAACTTTTCTTATGTCCGGATCGTCATCTACTATGAGGATATGAGACGTGTCAGCCATCCGGCGTCACCTCCATGTTCATCAGGTGTATCTATATAACCATTGTATCATAAAAATCCGCGGTTACAACGGTTTTTCCCTGTTTTAAGAAAGCTTAAGAGACAAAGCGGTGGGTTTTATGGTACAATACACTCGAAAAACAATGTAATTCAGGAGGAAGAAATGAAGAACACCAAGCTTTTTGGCCGCATAGTGTGCCTTATCCTGGCAGTTGTCATGTGCCTGAGCCTTGCCGCCTGCGGCAGCAGCGGCCAACCAGGCACTGCGAATACCAAAAAAGATCAGGAACCCACACCTGAGTATGTCTATACCGCCGAGTATAAGGATCTCACTCAGAACCGGGAAAATTACCTGAACATATGCGCGATGACCGCTGACGGAATGTATGCCACCAGCAATGAGAAGATCGGCGAGAACATCCCCGAGGGCGTCACCCCCGAGTATGAAGGTCAGTACGATGTTTACGCCACCTTCCTTTACCGCATCGACAATAACGGCAATCTTACGAAGCTCGACAAGTACGAATCCATGCCCGGCGAGACGGACGATCAGAACCGCAAAAACTTTTCTTCCAGCAGCTATATGAACAGCGTCCGGTTCACCGACAGCGGCTTTGTCACCGTTGAGGTCGTCAGCACCTCTTGGTACGACGGCGATGGCGATCCTGTCCTTTACAGTGACGAATACTGGGCAGGGCAGAAGAACGAGCAGAAGTATTATGTCCGCAGCTTCGATAAGGACGGCAATGAGCTGACCTGCGCCCTCATCCCGACCGAGCAGGATCAGTGGCTCAATACCTATAATATGCAGCTTGATAAGGACGGCAATGTCGTCTTTGCCGATAGCAACACCAATTCCATCCGTGCCGTGAAGCTTGACGGTACCGACGCGTACACCGTCAGCGCCGGTGCTGATGATTATATCGACACTGTCCTCCGCTTTGCCGACGGCAGCCTTGCTGCCTCCATCTATGGCGACGACGGTCAGCAGCTCTATAGGGTCAACGCCGAGAGCGGCACTCTCGAAGACCCCATCAGCATTAACTTCGATACCTATAGCGCAATCTCCGGCGGCGGGGATTATGACTTCTATTACACCAACGGCTCCAACTTCTATGGCTACTCCGTTGAGAAGCAGCAGTCCGAGAAGATCTTCAACTGGCTCAACTGCGATGTCAACGGCTCCAATGTCAACATTCTGAATGTCGACGAGAACGGCACTGTCACCTGCTGGCTGAACGAGTGGAACGATAAGGATCGGACCAGCAGCATCGACCTTATCACTGTTTCCAAGGTGCCTTACGATTCCGTGCCCCATAAGGAGTCCATCACTCTTGCCGCTATCTATCTTGATTATGATGTGCAGGATATGATCGTCAAGTTCAACCGCAGCAACGACCAGTACCGCATCGAGGTCAAGGACTATTCCGAGTACAATAACGATCAGGACGGCTGGGACGCCGGTCAGACCAAGCTCAATACCGAGATCCTTTCCGGCAACCTCCCCGATATCTTCTGCCTGAACGGGCTCAATTACCGCCAGCTCGCCTCCAAGGGCCTGCTTGAAGACCTCTATCCCTACATCGACGCCGACAGCGAGCTCAGCCGGGACGACTTCTTCCCCAGCGTGCTTCAGGCTTTCGAGGAGAACGGCAAGCTCTGCACTACGCTCTCCGGTATCTACATCAACTCCGTCATCGGCGCGGCCTCCGTTGTGGGCGACACTCCGGGATGGACCTATGATGAGTTCAACGCCGCTCTTGCCTCCATGCCCGAGGGCTGCACCGCCTTCGACCAGTACACCACCAAGGCCGACATTCTCCAGACCTGCCTTGCGCTTGATATGGACAGCTTCGTCGATTGGGGCACCGGCAAATGCAGCTTTGACAGCCAGCAGTTCATCGACCTGCTGAACTTCGCAAACTCCTTCCCCTCGGAATTTGACTGGGAGAACCATGAGTGGACTGACGAGGACGATACCTCCAACCGTCTCGCTCAGGGCAAGCAGATGCTCGTGCGCACCAGCGCTTACAGCATCGATGATATCTTCTATAATAATTATACCGCGTCCCTCGGCGGCAAGATAACCTACATCGGCTACCCGACCAACAGCGGCACCGGCAACATGGTCTCGCTTGACGGCAGCGGCTACGCCATGAGCGCCAAGAGCCAGTATAAGGACGCCATCTGGCAGTTCCTCAGACAGTTCTTCACCAAGGAATATAACGAGGGTCGTTACGCGCTCTCCAGCCGCATCGACGTTTTCGATGAGAAAGCCAAGGAAGCCACCACTATCCAGTACCAGAAGGATAATGACGGCAACTACCTGCTTGACGAGAACGGCGAGAAGATCCCCGTCGTGCGCCTCACCATGTGGAACAACACCACCGGCGAGCCTCAGGAGATATACGCTCTCGATGCCGAGCAGATCGACCAGATCCGCGAGCTTATCGAGACCACGACCAAGGCCGCCGATTATAACGACAGCATCTTCAACATCGTGAACGAGCAGGCGGCAGCCTTCTTCGAAGGCCAGAAGACCGCCGAGGATGTTGCACGCCTCATCCAGAGCAAGGCCAACATCTACGTCAACGAACAGCGCTGATAAAGTAATACCGTAACACATGGCGCGGCAAACGCCGCGCCATGAATTTTAAGATACTCTTAATCAATGCCGCCTTGCGCAGACGTAAGCGATGCGCTATAATGGCGTTGGTAATTTCAAGCATCTATCTGACTGATTAACGGAGAGCTATGGACAGAGAAAAAGAAAAACGAAAGCTGAAGCGGCAGGACTTCATGCGCAGCCTGTGCTTCCTGTCGCCGAGCCTTATCGGCGTGGGCGTGTTCTTCATCGTCCCGTTCGGCGTCGTGGTGTATTATTCGATGATCGACGGCGTCGGCTCGCGGAACTTCGTGTTCCTTGAAAATTTCATAAAGCTCTTTAATAACTCCGCTTTCATAATGGCGGCAAAAAATACCTTGCAGTTTTCTGCAATAGCGGTGCCTCTTGCGGTAATACTTTCTATTGTGCTGGCGCTCATGCTTGAGTGCCGCATCCCGATGAAGTCACAGTTCCGCACCTTCTTCCTCAGCCCTATGATGGTTCCGGTCGCGTCGGTCGTCCTCATCTGGCAGGTGCTCTTTAACTATAACGGCACCATCAATGAGTTCCTCGCCCTCTTCGATATCGCGAAGATAGACTGGCTCCAGTCTGACCATTGTCAGGCCGTTGTCATCATCCTGTTCCTGTGGAAGAACCTCGGCTATAACATGATCCTCTTCATGGCCGGGCTTGCGAATATCCCCAAGGAGCTGCTCGAGGTGGCTGATGTCGAGGGCGCGTCCGAGTGGTATAAGTTCTTTGCCATCAAGCTCCGCTACCTTTCGCCCACGGTGCTTTTTGTCACCATCCTTTCGCTCATCAACTCCTTCAAGGTCTTCCGCGAAGTGTATCTTCTGACCGGGGACTATCCGTATGAGAAGCTGTACATGCTCCAGCATTTTATGAACAACACCTTCAAGTCGCTTGACTATCAGAAGCTCTCGGCGGCGGCAGTCGTCATGGCTCTGGTGATGGTCGTCCTCATCGCGTTGCTCTTCTACGCGGAGGACAAGTTCGGAAAGGACGTGGAGGGATGAAGAACAAGGCTCCTGCCCGTCTCAGAAAGAAGCACTATTTCGGCCGCGGCGCGATGTTTGTGCTCTGCGCCATTTTCGCGGTGCTCTTCCTTCTGCCGACGGTGCTCACCATTACAAACTCATTCATGTCCGAAGCGGAGATCAAGTCCAACTATGGCATGATCTTTGCCACGACCTCCGGCGGCTACGTCTCCAAGACCGTGAACCTCAAGTTCATCCCCGATAAGGTCACGCTCTCGCAGTATATCACCGGGCTTATAAAGTCCCCGGAGTACCTGCTCAAGCTCTGGAACAGTATCCTCCTCGTCGTGCCGATCGTCATTCTTCAGGTCGGCGTTGCGGCGGTCGCGGCCTACAGCTTCACCCGCTGGCGCGGTAAGATACGCAGCGGCATATTCTTCTTCTATGTTATCCTTATGCTCATGCCGTATCAGGTCACGCTTGTGCCGAACTATCTCGTCAGCCAGTGGCTCGGTATACTCAACACGCCGTGGTCTATCATCCTGCCCGGCATGTTCGCGCCGTTCTCGGTCTTCCTGCTGACAAAGTTCATGCGCCGCATCCCGTATTCTCTTATTGAGGCGGCGAAGGTGGACGGAGCGGGGGAGTGGGAGATATTCACCAAGATCTGCCTGCCCCAGTGCCGTTCGGCGCTCTATTCTATCGCGATCCTTGTCTTTATCGATTATTGGAACATGGTCGAGCAGCCCCTTATCCTGCTTCAGGATTCCGAGGCGCAGCCGCTCTCGGTGTTCCTTTCCAGCATTAACTCCGGCGAGATCGGCCTTGCCTTCGCCATGGCGACGGTGTATATGATCCCGTGCCTGCTGCTGTTCCTGCACGGCGAGGAATACCTCGTTGAGGGCATCGCGAACTCCGGCAGCGTCAAGGGCTGACAATTCTAAAGAGGTGCAATATGGAATTCAAGACTGCAAACCGTGAATGGGTCAAAAACGCGGCTATCATCTTTCTGGCCGTGCTGCTCGTGCTGACCTTTTTCTCGAACACTATAATGAACCGCTCGCTGGTGGAGGTCGCCACTGCCAGAGTGACCGACGGCAATATCGTCGCCAAGGTGCGCGGCACGGGTACCGTCACGGCCAGCGGCAAGCACCAGGTCAAGGCGACCAAGACCCGCACCGTCCGCTCCGTTATGGTCAAAGCGGGGCAGGAGGTTCAGACCGGCGACGTACTCTTTATCCTCGGAGAGGGTGACGGCGACGAGCTCGAGCAGGCCGAACAGGCCCTGCGCGAGCTCCGCGTGAGCTACCAGAAAGCTGCGCTCTCCCTGCCGACTTTTGATTACACTACGCAGAACCGCGCCGTGTCCGATGCGGAAAAAGCGCTCAATGCCGCAGATGAAAAATGCGTCGAAGCACAGAAGCTGTACGACGATATGTTTGAAAAGTACGGCAATAAGGAGATAGCCGCCCAGCTTGCGGAGGCCCTGACGCAGCTGCAGAACGCTGAGGATACCATGTATCAGGCGCAGGATGCGTATAACGACAGGTACCAGAAAGCCTACAAAGCAGTGGTCGATGCACAGACAGCCTATGACAGCGACCCGAGCGAAGCCAACGCTGCCGCGCTTGAAAAAGCCCAGCAGACCCTCTCCGGAATGTCCGAAGAATCCGACCCGCTGCTTGTTGCGGCAAAGAAGCAGTATGACGCCGCAAAGGCAAAGTATGACACCATCGCAAGACAGCAGGAGGATATCGACTACAAGCTTATCCCTTATAGAGACGCTCTTGACGCTGCATACGAAGAATATGATAAGGCTTACAACACATACTCCGACGCTCTGAGCAGCCTTGAATATACTCAGGCGCAGAACGAAAAAACTCTTGCCGCTGCCCAGATCGACCTTGCAAGTCTCGCCGACCAGATATCCCACCAGCAGGAGAAGATAAAGTCCCTCGCCGGTGAGGACGATAACACCGTCACCGCAAACGTCAGCGGCAAGATCGACACCATCGACTGCACCGCCGGTGATACCGTCACCAAGGATTCGCTCATGTGTACCATCGAGGTCCCCGACATGGGTCACACCGTGAGCTTTTCCGTCACGAACGATCAGGCGCAGCGCCTGCGCACCGGCGATACCGCTACCGTCAGCAACTACTATTGGGGCAATACCATAACCGCGACCCTTACCAATATCCGCACCGACCCCAAGAACCCGCAGACCAATAAGCTCCTCACATTTGACCTTGAGGGCGACGTCACCACCGGCTCCGAGCTTACCCTCTCTGTCGGCCAGAAGAGCGCGAATTACGACACCATCGTGCCGAACTCCGCCATCCGCACCGACAATAACGGCTCGTTTGTCCTTGCCATCAGCCAGAAGAGCTCGCCCCTCGGCAACCGCTATATCGCAAAGCGCGTCAGCATCGAGGTGCTTGCCTCCGATGACAATAACTCTGCCGTCGTCGCAGACCTCGGCAACGGTGACTATGTCATCACCACCGGCTCCGGCCCCATCAAGAACGGCGATCAGGTGAGAATGGCCGACAGCTCCGAGGGCTGAGATGTATATGGATAGAGCAAAACGCATAAGGCTCAGCCGCCGCTGGCGCATAATGCTCATCGTGGCCGCAGCGCTCACAGTGCTCTGCGCCGTATGTATCCTTGCCTACGGCAGCGTCGCGCACCGGCTTGAGGCGCAGCGCGAGGCGGAGCGCTGGCAGGGAGAGAGCGAAACGGCCTTTGCGCAGATAAGCTGCTTTCTGCCCGCGGACGGCACTGTCACCTTGGACAGTATATATTCCTTCCGTACCGAGATGATGAAAAAGCTGCACGAGGCCGCGGCGGATATCGATACCGACAGCACTCTCTTTACCGACGCGTGGAGCACCTTCGGCAAGGTCAAGGTCTCGAACGGCAACAAGCGCAGCGCGGATGTCACCGTCACTGCCGTCGGCGGGAACTACTTTGATTTCCACCCGCTGCGTCTGCTGAGCGGCAACTACATCAAGGCTGACGATCTCATGAAGGACCGTGTCCTGCTCGACCCGGACACTGCGTGGCTGCTCTTCGGCGGCACTGAGCTTTCGGGCATGAGCTTCAGCATCAACGGCGTGCCCTATGTCGTCGCCGGTGTTGTTGAGCGCGAGGACGACCGCTTCAGCAAAAAAGCCTATGGCGACACCGGAATGGGCATCTACATGAGCTATGACGGCTACTGTGCCCTGCTCAATCAGTCGTCGTCCGTCACAACGGACAGCACCACGCCTGCCGCGTCGACGCCGTCGACAAAGCCCGGCATAAGCTGCTATGAGATCGTTCTGGCCGAGCCTGTCAAGAACTTCGCCTATAACGCCGTCAAGGATAAGTTCCCCATCGGCAGCGGTGAGATAGTTGATAACACCCACCGCTTCGATACCGAGAATATCTGGAAGCTTGCCAAGGATGTGACCGCGCGCTCCATGCGCGGCAGCACCGTTGTCTATCCCTATTGGGAGAACGCCGCGCGCGGCGCGGAGGACACCTGTGCGCTCTATATGCTCTGCGCGATAGTCACGGGGCTGTTCCCGGCGGGGCTTGCGCTCTTCGTCCTGATCCGCGGCATCGTGCGCGGCAAGACAAAGCTTGAGGAGGACGTGTTCCCCAAGTGGAAGGAGAACATTTCCGAGGCCATCCGCGTGCGCGAACGCAAGCGCTGGGAGAAGGAGCACCCCGGCGAGACGTAACGCGGAAATAAAATCAAATAACCGCAAACAATTGTGCGCAGCCGACCAGCAAGGTCGACTGCGCACAATTCATATTTCCAAACCGAAAATTTACGGATTCGCAATAAATCACAAGTCCAAAAGTGATACCATACACTTTGTATTTACAAAACGATCCGGAGACCCATACGGGTCTCCGGATCGGACAAGTGGCACTCCCGGCGCGATTTGAACGCGCGACCTTCCGCTTAGGAGGCGGATGCTCTATCCTGCTGAGCTACGGAAGCATGCTTAAAGCTTGTATATTGTAACGCAGAACTGTCTGTATGTCAATAAATTCTTAGCATAGAAGGTTGAACAATGCTCAAACTCAAGGACATCAAGAAGGATTATACCGTCGGCGACTCGACCGTACACGCGCTCAAGGGCGTGAATCTGGAGTTCAGGGAGACCGAATTTGTAGCGATCCTCGGCCATTCCGGCTGCGGCAAAACGACGCTGCTGAACATCATCGGCGGGCTTGATCAGTACACCTCCGGCGACCTTATTATAAACAACAAATCCACCAAGAACTTTACTGACGCCGATTGGGATTCCTACCGCAACCATTCCATTGGCTTTGTCTTTCAGTCCTACAACCTCATCCCGCATCAGACCGTTCTTTCAAATGTCGAGCTTGCGCTGACGCTCTCGGGTGTCGCACCGGCGGAAAGAAAGGCGAGGGCGACTGAGGCGCTCAAAAAGGTCGGCCTCGGCGATCAGCTCAACAAGAAGCCGAACCAGATGTCCGGCGGCCAGATGCAGCGTGTCGCCATCGCCCGCGCGCTTGTGAACGATCCGGATATCCTGCTTGCCGACGAGCCTACCGGCGCGCTCGACTCCGAGACCTCCGTGCAGATCATGGATATCCTCAAGGAAATATCCAAGGATAAGCTCATCATCATGGTCACGCATAACCCGGAGCTTGCAGTGAGCTACGCGAGCCGCGTCATCAAGCTCAAGGACGGCCTTATCGTGGACGACAGCGCCCCCTACAGCTCCGAGGGCGAGGAGCGGCACGAGCCTGCCAAGACCGAAAAAACCTCAATGGGCTTCTTCACCGCGCTTGCGCTCTCTACCAACAACCTTATGACCAAGAAGGCGCGCACCATTCTCACGGCCTTTGCCGGGAGCATCGGCATCATCGGCATCGCGCTCATCATGTCGCTCTCGAATGGCATACAGAACTATATCGACAAGGTGCAGGAGGACACGCTCTCAAGCTACCCCATAACCATACAGGCCGAGGCCGTGGACATGACGAGCATGATGACCTCCATGATGGGCGTTCAGGCCGAAGCGGAGGAGAACCAGCACGAGCGCGACGCTGTGTATTCCAGCACCGTCATGTATGAAATGATGAACTCCATGGTCTCCGCCGACACACAGACCAATAACCTCAAGGCCTTCAAAGAATACCTTGAGAACGCGGAGGATATCTCGCAGTATATAAGCTCCGTGCAGTATTCTTACGATCTCGACATGAACCTCTATGCCGAGGATGTCGACGGCAACATCGTCAAGACCGATGTTGTCGAGCTTCTGCAGAGCGCGATGGGGCAGACCTTCGGCGGCGACTACAGCGCGTACTTTGACACCTTCGGCTCCGCGTATTCCGCAATGGACGCATGGCAGGAGATGCTGCCCGGCGAGAACGGCGAGGTCATAAGCCCGCTGCTCAAGGCGCAGTACGATGTCCTCTACGGCCGCTGGCCGGAGAAGTACGACGAGGTCGTGCTGGTCGTCGATAAGAACAATGAGGTCTCCGACCTTGTTCTCTACGCCCTCGGGCTCAAGTCGAACTCCACTCTGTCCGAGGATATGGAGGCCTTCATGGCGCAGGAGAATCTCCGCACCGATAAGGAAAGCTGGACCTACGAGGACATTTGCAGCCGTACCTTCCGCTATATCTATCCCGCCGACGAGTATGAATACGACGAGGACGAGGAGGAATACGTCAAGGTCGACGACGAGGAGCTTGGACTCAAGACTCTGTATAAAAACGGCCTTGAGGTCAAGATCGTCGGCATCATCCGTCAGGATGAGGACGCAATGTCCGGCATGATGACCGGCGCGATAGGCTACACCCACGCGCTCATTGAGCACGTCGTTGAACATGCGGCGGAAAAAGAGCTTGTAAAAGCGCAGCTCGAGGATCCCGAGCACGACGTTTTCAACGGCCTGCCTTTCCTTGACGATACCGATGAAGCCTTCACCAAGAACAGCAAGATTGAGGCGGCAAAGCAGTATATCGCCGACGCGACCGATGAGGAGCTTGCCGAGCTCTATGTCAAGTACATGAGCGTACCCGAGGACGACTATGTTCAGGAACTCATTGACGAGCAGATGAAAGACATGACCCGCGCCGACATCGAAAAAATGGTGACGGATTATTACCCAGGCTATGAGTCCATGCTCAAGAAAATGGACGACGACACGCTGTTCGAGTATATCGAGAAGATGATCGGCGAGCAGATTAAGGAGCAGTACGGCATCCAGATGGAGAATATGTACAGCTACCTGTCAGACAGTACGCTTGCGCATGACTTCGGCCTGCTCTCGCTCGAGGACGACGATTACCTCTGGCTGTACGAAAACGCCATGCCGCCCATATATTCCACGAGCACACTCAAGGATAACCTCAAGAAGCTCGGCTATGTTGACCTCGACAGCCCCAGCAAGATAAATATCTACGCCTCCACCTTTGAGGACAAGGACGCGATAGCCGACGCGATAGAGCGCTATAACGACAGCGTCTCCGAGGACGATAAGATAGAGTACACCGATATCGTCGCACTGCTGATGAGCTCCATTTCCACCATTATAAATGTCATCAGCTATGTGCTCATCGCCTTCGTCGCGATCTCACTTGTCGTCTCGTCGATCATGATCGGCATCATCACCTATATCAGCGTCCTTGAGCGCACAAAGGAGATAGGTATTCTCCGCGCGATAGGTGCGTCGAAGCGCGATGTGTCCCGCGTGTTCAATGCCGAGACCTTTATCATCGGCCTTATCGCCGGCCTTATAGGTATCGGCGCGACGCTGCTGCTGAATATACCGATCAATATAATCGTCCATGATCTCACAGGTATCTACGCCATCAACTCCACGCTCCCTGCCGTCGGCGGCATTGCGCTGGTGCTGATAAGCGTCGGCCTGACCTTCATCGCGGGTCTGATCCCCTCCGGTCTTGCCGCGAAGAAGGACCCCGTAGAGGCATTGAGGACAGAATAAAAAACGTAAGAACTATGGTAAAGCAGGGCTGATGCACGTGCATCAGCCCTGCTTTTGCTATACCTTTATTCAGATCGTCACCGCTTCAAACCTGTTCACGTTAAACTGCCAGAGTTCCGTGAAGCCGCAGCTTTGCGCAAGGGCTTCCGCCTTGTCAAACGCACAGCATATCGCCGCGGCGGAGTGCGCATCGGAGCTTACGGTTATCCTGCCGCCGATGGCGTTCAGGTGCCGCAGCAGCTCCGGCGCGGGGTAGGGCGTGCTCCTGTAGCCGCGGCTTATCGCCCCGGTGTTTATCTCGAATATCTTTCCTGCCGCGTTCAGCCGCTCCATTGCGGCGAATGCGGCGTCTCTGTATACTTTGCTGCCGCGGTCATAGAGCCGGTGCAGCTCGTCAAACTTCGTCAGCAGGTCGAAGTGCCCGACGATGTCCGCCCGCGCGATATCGGCAAGCTGAGCACAATGCGCATAGTATGCGCAGGCTGCGGCGTCCGCGCTGCCGTAATGCTCGATGACCTGCCGCGCCTCCTCAATAGTGTTGTCGATTGTGGTTCCTGCGAGCGTGTGGACGGAAGCGATAACGTAGTCATAGCCCTCGAAGCGCTGCGCGGAGCGCGAGTCGTATTCAAGGCCGCAGTAAACATCGATCTGTCCGCGGTACTTTTCTCTGAGCCGGTGCAGCTCCGCCTTGAACTCAGGCTCGTTTTCCTCACTGACGCACCATACTTCGCCCGGTACCGGACTGTGCGCGCTGATACCGAGCGATGTCAGCCCCGCGGACACTGCCGCGGTCACCATTGCCTCAGGAGTGTCCGCTCCGTCGTCAAAGGTGGTGTGGCAATGCAGATTCTGCTTTATCATTTTCCTATCCTCCGTGATCGCGGCTTATATGACCATGATTATAGGTCGGGCGGCAGACACTGTCAAGTTTACAAAAAAGAGTTAACATAAGCGCAAAAAGCGGTTACATATGTTTGCATAATGATTACAGATGCTTGCTTTAGCGTTTTGACAATATCGACAAAAAATCCCCGAAATATTTGTCATAATATATATGTTGACCTAAATATTGAAAGTTTTTCGTCACGGAATCCGGACATTTTGTGTCGAATAACAGAAAAGCATGTCGGGTAAAGATAGTTGGAAATAATTTACTCAACAATAATTAGCTTTACATAACTATATTTCTGTGATAAACTCAGCTCAGAAAATAAGAGCAGGTGAAACAGAAAATGAAAGCAAGCAGGATATGGGCTTTTATCATATCGTTGGTCATATGTCTCTCCGTGACTGCCCCGGCGTATGCGGACGCTTCGCAGACGAAGGTGACCGTCAAGAAGGGTGACACGGTTTACGGCATCTGCCAGAGCCTCGGCCTTGATTATAATATCTGCAAGAATACGATCATGCGCCTGAACGGTATGGAAAAGGAGTCCGAGCTCAGCTCCATCAAGGTCGGCTCCACGCTGATCTTCCCGGCTTCCTCAAAGGACTGCGCCGAGAGCGGCGGCAAGAGCGGGGATGATAAGGTCGAGTACTATGTCATTCCATATGTCATGGAAAAGGGCAACTGGATCGCGAACATTTATTATTGCTGGGGACTGGATTATGAAGACTATCTCGACGCTATCAACAGCCTCAATGATATTTCTGACCTCGATACGATATATGTAGGCAAGCTCCTTTACCTGCCGACTACCAAGGAAAATCTCCAGAACAGCAATTACACAACGGTCATGGAGCATGTGATGAAGTCCGGAGAGACGGCCTACGATGTCTGCCAGAGCTATGGCTACGATTACTACGACATGGAGGACACGCTGGTGAAGTATAACGGCGGCGCTGATATGACAAAGCTTCAGGCCGGGCAGAAGCTGCTGATACCGCTTATGTGATTCTATATAATATCAACAATTGTTGAGCTTCAGTTGACTTGAGTTTTATATTGACGTGTTATATAATAAACACACAAGAAAAAAGCTGAACTGGATTTCAGCTCAAGATATGGAGGAAAATAAAATGGCCAGAAAAAAGACTGAAAAGAAAAAGTGCTGCAAGCTCTGGAAGTTCGTCAAGACCCTGTTTGTCCTCTGCGGTCTTGCTGTCGGCGGCTACGTTGGCTACAAGAAGCTCTCCGAGCCTACCCCCTGAAATTTTTTAAGTTTAACATGAAAAAACGGATGGTTTTGACCATCCGTTTTTCTTTCTTCCCGCATTGACAGATGAACCTGACTGTGGTATAACTTCGGACATGCAAAGGCGCATTGATCATTCAATGCGCCTTTCTGCTTTTTTCTGGAAGTCCCGCCGAGGGCGGGGACAGTGCGTTTGAACGGAGGTAAAGACATGAAAGAAACAAAAGATTGGGGCAGCATACCGTTCGGGTACACGCCGCTCAGGAGCAGATATGAAGCCGTATATAAGGACGGCCGCTGGATCGAGAACGGGCTTGTCGGCGATGCTGAAATAAAGCTCAGCGAATCCGCCGTTGTGTTTCAGTATGCGCAGACCTGCTTTGAGGGACTCAAGGCATACCGGACTGAGGACGGGCACATTGTCATATTCCGCCCAGAGCTGAACGCCAAACGTTTTTCCGATTCATGCCGCCGAATGCTCATCCCGGAGATAAGCCCCGAGATGTTTATCAGGGCAATAGATATGACTGTCAGAGCCAATGAGGACTCCGTCCCGCCATACGGCTCCGGTGCGACGCTTTATATCCGCCCGTTTGCAATGGGCACGAGCGCGGCACTCGGCGTGAAGCCTGCGGATGAATATGTTTTTCGTGTGTTCGGCAGCCCTGTCGGTGCGTATTTCAAAGGCGGCGTCAAGCCTCTCACGCTTACCGTCAGCGATTTTGACCGAGCCGCACCGCACGGCACCGGCGATATAAAGGCCGGGCTCAACTACGCTATGAGCCTTTATCCCGGGCAGCTTGCGCACGCAGCCGGCTTTGCCGAGAACCTTTATCTTGACCCGGCAACGCGCACGAAGGTCGAGGAGACCGGCGGCGCAAACCTTATCTTTATCACGCACGATAATGTGTTTGTCACGCCGAAGTCGTCCACAATACTGCCGTCGGTTACGCGCCGCTCGCTTATGACCGTCGCCCGCGACTATCTTGGCATGAAGGTCGAGGAACGTGAGGTGCTCTTCAGCGAGGTGCCTGATTTTGCTGAGTGCGGCCTGTGCGGCACTGCCGCCGTGATATCGCCTGTCGGCGCGATCAATGACCACGGCCGTCTTATCAGCTTCCCGAGCGGCATGGAAAAACCCGGCCCGGTTTGCCGAAAGCTCTACGATACGCTCACCGGCATCCAGATGGGGCGCATCACTCCGCCCGAGGGCTGGATACACACCGTCCTGTAAATTCCGGACTTGCCATACCTGCGAGAGCGCGGTATTATAGCGGCAGAGAAACGAAAGGCAGGCACGTTATGGCACCGGATATTGAAAGTGAAAAGCGCAGCCTGCGCAAAGCCGTGCTTGCGATGAGAGTGTCTCTGCCGCCGGAGCTGCGCGCGGAGTACAGCCGCGCGATCTGCCGCAGGCTGTATAAGCACCCGGCGCTCGGCGCGGCGGAGCGCGTCATGCTCTATGCCGCAGCTGGGACGGAGCCTGACCTGACTGTGCTTGCCGGGCTTCTTTCGGCGGACGGCAAGCGATTATATTACCCGGTGTGCTGTGCGGAGGGGCTGATGTATGCTGCCTCGCCTGACAAACCGGATGCATGGCGGACAGGAAAGTACGGCATTGCTGAGCCTGACCCGGAGCACTCATCGCTTGTTTCCCCGGAAAAGCTTGATGCAGTTATCGTACCCTGCGTTGCCTTTGACGCAGCGCACAGGCGTCTGGGCCACGGCGGTGGGTACTATGACCGTTTCCTGCCGCTCTGTACGCGTGCTGTGAAGCTTGCCGCGGCCTTTGAGCTCCAGCTCGCCGCCGCTGTCCCGACCGACTCGTTCGATGTCATAATGGATGCCGTCGCAACGGAACTGCGCATATACTAAAAAGTTCAAAATAAAAAAGTTGGGGTATCCGATCCTCCCGGTTACCCCAACTTTTTGTTCAGTATTATGTTCACATCGGATTCAGTTCGTCGTCGAGCCAGCGGCTGTCGGGTGTGAGCGCGCGGGTGAAGATGCGCGAGGCGTCCTCGGGGTATTTGTTCTGGTGGAATTTGAAAATTGTCTGCCTGTCGGAGAGCGTGCCGATGATCTCTATCTTGCCGCGCGGATGGCTCATCGCGTAGCGCACGCCCTTGCCGAAGCCGTTCTGAAGCCCCTTCGCCTCGTCGACGATCCTGATGCCGTCGAGCAGCGGCACCTGGAAACGGTTCTGCACGCCGGTGACGGGGCGGCACTGGAATATGTAATACGGCGAAATTCCTGCGCGCGTGAGCCCAGCAAAGAGCTCGCCGAGCACATCCGGTGAATCGTTGACGCCGCGCAGCAGGACGGTCTGGTTGCGCACCTGCACGCCGCGGTCGAGCAGCGCGCGCACCGCGCACCGCGCTTCCGGTGTGAGCTCGCGCGGGTGGTTGAACTGGGTGACGACGTAGATCGTTTTTATGTCCGAGTATTCATCGAGCATATCGAGAAGCTCACCGTCGCCGTAGATACGCTCAGGCAGCGTGACTGGCAGGCGCGAGCCGAAGCGTATGAAGTCAAGGTGGTCGATTGCCGACAGCTCACGCAGATAGCGCTCGATGATGTGGTTCGGGTTCAGCAGCGAATCCCCGCCGGAGATGAGCACGTTGTTTATCTCCGGGTGGCTGCCGACGTATTCGACGACCTCGTCGACGCGCTTGTTGAGCTCTTCATTACTCAGGCCGACAAGCCTTTTGCGGAAGCAGTGGCGGCAGTACATCGCGCACTGGTTCGTCGAGAGCAGCAGGACTGTGCGTTTATACTTGTGCTGCAGACCCTCAAGCTTTGTGTTCGAGGCCTCACCGCTCGTGTCGAACGAGCCGCCCGGCACGAACTCATCCGCCGAGGGTATGCACATGCGCGCTATCGGGTCATCTGGGTCGTCCTTATCCACAAGGGAGAGATAATACGGCGTTATCATCATTGGGTAGCGCTCGGCGATCTGCCTGCACGCTTCAAGTTTCTCCTGATCCCATCCCATGTATTCCGCGAGCTGCTCCGCGGTACGTATTCCTTTGCTCAGCTCTTCCTGCCAACTCATATACTGTACCTTCCTTTCATCAGTTGACGTTCAAATATATCTTATTCTAACATAATTCAACCAAAATGGAAAGAAGCAAAACTGAGATTTTGCGTAAATAAACCGAAAAGATTAAGTAAATATGCAGAAAACTGCGAAAAATCAAATGTGAAACAATAAACAAAATACAACCAAAATAGAAACTTACACATTCGATTGACACATCAGGGCTGCGATGATAAAATATGATTACCAAAGCAAACAGGAGGTAAGCTCAATGAAAAGACCGATAAGTACCGATAAGGCTCCCGGCGCGATAGGCCCGTATTCTCAGGCTGTGCGCGTTGGGGACATGCTTTTTGTTTCGGGTCAGCTCCCGCTTGATCCCAAGACCGGGAAGTTCCCCGAGGGGATAGAGGCGCAGACCAGACAGTCCCTTACCAATGTCCGCAGTATCCTTGAGGCTGCCGGCGGCACTATGGACAGCGTCGTCAAGACTACGGTTTTCCTTTCGGATATGAATAACTTCGCCGCAATGAACGCCGTGTACGGCACTTTCTTCACCGAGGGACGCTATCCCGCGCGCAGCGCAGTCGAGGTCGCAAGAGTCCCGAAGGACGCCCTTGTCGAGATCGAGGTCATTGCTCAGCTTTGATCGACAAAAATTCTCAGACGGATATATCTGTCTGAGAATTTTTTATATTTTCCGGAGAAAATATATGTATGCCTATTGACAAATACCCCTTGGGGGTATATATTCAAGATACCCCAAGGGGGTATGTGAAGAGGTGAAATGATGGAAGATAAAAAATGCTGCTGCTGTGAGCGGCATAAGGAGCGTTCACCGGAGGAATATAAAGCACTGATGAACCGCCTCAACCGCATCGAGGGGCAGATCAGGGGCATCAAGGGCATGGTCGAAAACGGGGCCTACTGCCCGGATATCCTTGTCCAGTCCGCTGCGGTGAACGCCGCGGTGAACGCATTCAATAAGGAGCTGCTTGCTAGCCATATCCGCTCCTGCGTCGTCAATGATATCCGCGACGGCAAGGACGAGGTCATAGACGAGCTGGTCTGCACGCTCCAGAAGCTCATGAAATGAGCTGCGTAAAAAAGGAGACACAAGCAAATGACACAGTATGAAGTGACAGGCATGAGCTGCGCCGCCTGCTCTGCCAGGGTCGAAAAGGCGGTGTCGGGACTGTCGGGCGTGGACAGCTGCTCGGTGAGTCTGCTGACAAATTCAATGATGGTCGACGGTTCGGCCTCACCCGACGCGATCATCAAGGCCGTGCAGGATGCGGGCTACGGCGCATCCGTCAAGGGCGTGCAGAAGAGCAGCGCCGCCGAGGAGGACGCGCTTGCCGACCATGACACGCCGGTGCTGAAGCGCAGGCTTTTCGCGTCGCTTGGCTTCCTGCTCGTCCTGATGTATTTCTCGATGGGGCACATGATGTGGGGCTGGCCGCTGCCAAAGTTCTATGACGGCAACCATGTCGCAATGGGGCTGACGCAGCTGCTGCTGACGGTCATCATTATGGTCATCAACCAGAAGTTCTTCATCAGCGGCTTCAAGGGGCTCATGCACCGCGCGCCGAATATGGACACGCTCGTTGCCCTCGGCTCCAGCGCCGCGTTTATTTACAGCACCTATGCGCTCTTTGCCATGACCGGCGCTCAGGTGCGCGGGGACGAGGAAGCCGTCATGCGCTATATGATGGACTTCTATTTTGAATCCGCCGCCATGATCCTGACTCTCATCACCGTCGGCAAGATGCTTGAGGCGCGCGCCAAGGGCAAGACGACCGACGCCCTGCGCGGGCTTATGAAGCTCTCACCCAAAACCGCCACGATAGTCGAGGGCGACACTGAGCGCGTGATACCGATAGAGCAGCTCAAGAAGGACGATATTTTCGCCGTGCGTCCGGGCGAGAGCATCCCCGTTGACGGCGTTGTCATCCAGGGCGGCAGCACGGTCGATGAATCGGCACTGACAGGCGAGAGTATCCCCGTCGACAAGACCGAGGGAGATCAGGTCTCCGCCGCGACCGTGAACCAGACCGGCTATATCCGCTGCCGCGCACTGCGCGTCGGCGAGGATACGACCCTCAGCCAGATCATCAAAATGGTCAGCGAAGCCTCCGCAACCAAGGCGCCTATTGCAAAGATCGCCGATAAGGTCTCCGGTGTGTTCGTCCCGACGGTCATATCCATTGCGGCCGTCACATTCATTGTGTGGCTGCTGCTCGGCAGGAGCGTCGGCTTCGCGCTCGCGCGCGGGATATCCGTGCTCGTTATCAGCTGCCCCTGCGCCCTCGGACTTGCGACGCCTGTTGCGATAATGGTCGGCAACGGCATGGGCGCAAAGCACGGGATACTGTTTAAGACCGCCGTCTCGATGGAGGCCGCCGGCAAGGTCGAGACTGTTGTGCTCGACAAGACCGGCACCATTACCGCCGGAACACCGGAGATGACGGACGTGATACCGGCTGATGGGGTAAGGGAGGAAGAGCTCCTGCGCTTTGCTTCGACCCTTGAGAGCCGCAGCGAGCATCCGCTCGCGAAGGCGGTGCTCAGCGGCGCGCAGAGCCGCGGTATAGAACCCGGAGAAATAGATGGCTTCACGGCTCTGCCGGGAAGCGGCGTGCGCGCCGAGATAGACGGCGCGGAGGCGCTCGGCGGCAGTCTCAAGGCCGTGAAGGAGCGCATCGATATCCCCGCGCCGCTCGAAGCGAGAGCCGGGGAGCTTGCCGCCGAGGGCAAGACGCCGCTGTTCTTCTGCCGCAATGACAGCCTGCTCGGCATAATCGCCGTGGCAGACGTGATAAAGCCCGACAGCCCGCAGGCAGTCGCAGAGCTCAAGAACATGGGCATAAACGTCGTCATGCTTACCGGCGACAACCAGCGCACTGCCGAGGCGATAGGCCGTCAGGTCGGCGTTGACCGGGTCATCGCGGGTGTCCTGCCGGACGGCAAGGAAGCCGTCGTGCGCGAGCTGTGCTCAAAGGGCAGCACCGCCATGGTCGGCGACGGTATAAACGACGCGCCCGCGCTCACAAGGGTGGATGTCGGCATAGCGATCGGCGCGGGCGCTGACATCGCCGTTGACGCGGCGGATATCGTGCTTGCGCGCGGGAGCCTGCTTGATGTTGCCGCAGCGATACGTCTCAGCCGCGCCACGCTGCGCAATATCCATGAGAACCTGTTCTGGGCGTTCTTCTATAATACCATCGGCATCCCCATCGCGGCGGGCGTACTCAGCGGTATCGGCCTCAACCTTGACCCGATGTTTGCCGCGGCTGCAATGAGCCTGTCAAGCTTCTGCGTTGTGTCGAATGCGCTGCGGCTCAATCTGCTGGATATCTATAACCCCAGGAGGGACAGAAAAATAAAGCACCGTGAAGTTGAAAGCACGGTAATTGAGAACACAAAAACTGAGGAGGAAAAGGCAATGACAAAGACCATGAAGATCGAAGGCATGATGTGCCCCCACTGCGAGGCGACCGTGAAGAAAGCTCTCGAAGCCATAGACGGCGTTGAGAGCGCGGAGGTCAGCCATACCGCAGGTACCGCCGTTGTGACCGGCACGGCGCTTGACGATGCAAAGCTCAAGGCCGCCGTCGAGGACAAGGGCTACACCGTCCACGGGATTGAATAAAAGCCTGATAAACAGCCAATGCCGCCGCGGAAAAAACGCGGCGGCATTTTTGATTTTCTGCTTTCGCCGGGACAGAATGTATGATAGAATAGGAGTAATAAAAGAAAACTGCCGAGGGGAAAGAGTATGTTCAAGAAAAAGATAAGCGCCGCGATATCCGTGCTGCTGTGCGTGCTGCTGCTCGGCGGCTGCGCGCTCGACTCGCTGTTTGAGTTTGACCGCGCGGACTTTACCGCAAAGGAAATATGCCGCTTTGACGACATGGAGTATGTCCGCCCGGACGTGCAGGCGTTTAAGGATAAGGCACAGGAGATCGAGCAGGCGCTGACCGACGGAACGAAGCTCAAGACCGTCAAGGCACTGCTGGATGAACTGTACGCGATGTATTACAGCTTTAATACGATGTACATCCTCGCCGACATCCGCAGCTGTCAGGATGTTTCCGACAGCTACTATGCCGCGGAGTACGACTGGTGCAGCGATGCGGATTATGACATGCAGGAGACGGTCGACAGCGTGTACTATGCCTGTGCCGCCTCGAAGCTCGGTGAGAAGCTTGAGAAAGAATACTTCTGGGACGGCTTCTGCGATGAGTATGCCGACTCCGGGGAGAGCGTCTATACCGACGAGTACCAGCAGCTTGTGTACCGGGAGAATGAGCTGCTCTCGCAATACCGCAGTCTGGCCGCGGACACCGGCATCGAGCTTGACGGCCGGGAGTGGACGCTGGAGGAGTACTTCACGCAGGAGGATGCCGATATCCAGCGCGGCTACGAGGCATATTACGAGAAGAATAACCCGCAGATCGGCGAGATATACATCGAGCTTGTGAACGTGCGCAACGAGCAGGCGGAGCTGCTGGGCTATGACAGCTATGCGCAGATGCAGTACGAGCTGAGCTATGACCGCGATTTCAGCCCCGAGGAGGGCGAGCAGTACATCGAGGCGATAAAGGAATACATCGTCCCCGTGTATAAAGAGATAATGGAGCAGGATCCGTACAGCTCACTCAGCTATGAGTACGTCTCCGACAGAGAGCTTAAATGGCTGCTCCAGAGCGCGGCGGAGAACATGGGCGGGGACATTGCCGAAGCCTTTGACTTCATGAAGACCTACGAGCTCTGGGATGTGGAGCTGCGCGACAATAAGGCGAATATGTCTTTCCAGACCTATCTTCAGGACTATGAAGCGCCGTTCCTGTTCGTCGATCCCTATGGCGACAGCGAGGATATAATAAGCGTCTGCCATGAGTTCGGGCACTATGTCGACGCATATGTGAACTATAACGCCTATGAGACGATGGACCTTGCCGAGTGCTTCTCGCAGTCCATGCAGTATCTCGGCCTGACCGCGATGAAGGACAGCCTCTCCGATGACGAGTTTGAAAACCTGATGCGCATGAACCTGCTCGGTACGCTCGAGACCTTTGTGCAGCAGGCGTCCTTTGCGGAGTTTGAGAATTGTGTGTATGCGGCGGATGAGCTCAGCCTTGAGTGGATAAACGAGCTGAGCCTTGAGCTTGCGCAGAAGTACGGGTACTATGACGGTGTGAACGACACGTATTACTCCATGAGCTGGGTCGACACTCCGCACTTCTTCAGCGCGCCCTATTACGTGATAAGCTATGCCGTGTCGGCGGGCGTAGCGCTGGAGATATACGCGCTCGAACTTGAGAAGAGCGGAGCGGGGCTCGATAAGTTCTGCGAGCTGGTGCAGCGCAGCGGCTCCGGGCTGCGAGAGGTCACCGGCGCTGCCGGTCTGCCGGATCCGCTTTCGGACGCTCAGACGAATAAGGCGGCGGAGCTTTTCACCAAGGAGCTTCTGTGAAAGCCATTTTATTGAAATGTTGCATATATCCGCGGTTCGTTACGGATCGCGGATATTTTTAAGAATAATTCAGTTGCGGTTTCGCACCCCTCATGTTATAATACTGGTACGTACGCCAACACGATCAACGCCCCGACGACATCGAAAGGAAAACGACTATGAAGAGACGACTGCTCAGTATTCTGCTGCTTATCTGCATGACGCTGACGCTTTTCCCCGTATCGGCGCTGGCCGAGGATTGGGACACGGACGAAGCGCCCGTGTGCGTCTGCACCGAAGCATGCACAGAGGAAGCCGTAAACTATGACTGCTCCGTTTGCGGCGCTGATGGCGCACAGGCGTGTGCCTGCGAGGAAGAAGCCATAGCCGCAGATGCCCCGGAATCTCCGGATGACGTCAAGAAAGTACATACTGTCAAAGACCCCAGCAGCGCGGACACTGGCAGTGACGCGGACGATGCCAAGGATACGGATGACGCCGGCAGCACGGACGCCGTGCATTCCACATATGCAGCCGATACTCCTGCGGCGGAAGCGGCTGTCTTAAATGTGACATACACTCTGAACTTTTACCTCAACGATGGCACGAACAAGTACGGACAGATATTTAACGTTAAAAATGAAATAACCATCACTCAGCTTCCGACGCGTGACGGCTATGACTTCATCGGCTGGGCGGACACCCGCGATGCCGCCGAGGCGCAGTACCAGCCCGGCACTCCCATCATTATCACCGAAGGTACAGAAAAGACTGTCTACGCCGTGTGGAAGTTCCGGCCGCTTGAGACTGTTGTCGTGACTCCACCGACCTTGCCGAAAGAGGTGTATATCGGCCTCACATTCACGGATGCCTCCCTCGAAGCCGGCGGCGGCGTAGCTAAGGTCAAGGGGACGGACACCGTTGTACCCGGCAAGTTTACCTTTAATAATAAGTACGGCTGCGAGGTGAACGCCGCGGGTGAAAACCGTCTGCGTGTCCACTTCATACCCAACGACCAAGAGACCTACGCGGCGGCGGAATGTGAGATCATTGTGACCGGCCTCAAGCACACAATAGCGGAGGTTCGGACGAAGATATCCATCACCGATAAGCCGCTCGGCACACCTGCTGAGGAACTGGGTATCACCGCCACGAGCGTTGAGGTAAAAACAAACGTCGGCACGTTGTATAACCCCATCCCTGTGACTTGGGATCTATCCGCCTATGACCCGAATGAGCTTGGCACACAGATCATCTACGGTACTCTGGACGTTGCCAAGAGCTGGTACGCATACGCCATCAATGATGAAACCGACGTGAAAGCGACCATCGAGGTGACGCTTATCGACACGCGTGTATTCGATACCACCATCATTGAAGCACCTGTGATCCCAAGGACGTTCTATGCGAATGAGCATTATGAGACCTTGGAAGCGAGCCTTACGGGCGGCGTGGCGATGGCGGACGGCAAAGTGATAGACGGCACATTCTCGTTTGACGAAAATGAGCTGCTGTACGGGGAAAAGGCGTGGCCTAGAACCAGTCTGAAATACGGCGAACTTACGCGTACAGTCGTCTTTACGCCGGCAAATTCCAGAAATTACACGACCGCGACATGCACGGTGACTGTGAATGTCCTCCCGCTCAAGGCCATACAGATATCGAGCTTTTATACGCCTATCACCGAAAAGCCGCTCGGCACTGAGTTTGCCGACCTTGGGCTTGGAAAAGAGATCAGCTTTGTTGTTTCTGAAAATTGGGACGATCCCGCAGATAAATGGGTACATTATACCGATAAGGTGATCTGGGACGAGAGCCAATACGACAAGGATTCGCCGTATGAGCAGACCATAACCGGTACGCTTGTTCTCAGCTACTGGAAGGACTATATCGAACAGCCGGATGAGCCGCTTACGCTCAGTGTAAAGGTGAAGCTGAAGTACGACCCCGTTGAGCCAACGATAGTGACTGCGCCTGTGTTCCGGTGGACGAAGGGCGACTACGCGCTCGGCGACAACCAGATATTTATCGGCAAGTTCTTCCAGATCGGGACGAAAGACATCGCGGAAGAGGCAACCGAGACCGGCGCGCTTATCGGCGGAGAGGCCATGGCAGACGGTACGAAGGTGAACGGTACATTCTCCATTAAAGAAGGTACACCGAAATGGTTCGACGCAGAGGGGCAGCATGATGTTACCGTGGTGTTCACGCCGGATGACACTGTGCTCTACGCTCCCGCCGAGTGCACGATAAAGCTTGACGCGATCAAGCGTACAGTGGCGAGCATCGACCCCTGTCCGGATGTCACAGACGAAGAGGTCGGCACGCCGTTTGAAAAGCTCTGGAAGCCGCTTGTCTACATCCGCACCGAGGACGGCACTATCGAGCATGGAGTCGGGGTGATATGGGACGAGACGGCCTATGACCCGTATACCATCGAGGAGCAGACGATTACCGGTACGCTCAAGATCGACGGTTATTTCCTCGGCGACTATATCAAGCAGCCTGAGATAAAGCCGACATTGAAGATCAAGCTCAAGACTACGGAAAGCACTGTCGAGATCCGCTATCACATATATAACCCTGACGGTGACGTGGAATATAAAACCGACGGTACCGGCGCGATCCTGACGGATTACACCACCACGCTGGATGACTATGACCTCAGAGATTTTGGCGCAATCTTCCAAGCCTTACAGGCAGCCGGTATGTTCACGGGCTTGGATGAAGCCGGAAGCGAGCTGGACGGCTGGTATCAGGCGCACAGTTTTGCGGATACAGATAGGGTAACGGAATCCTCGCAGTTCACCGTCACCGGCAAACGGGTCGATCTGTACGGCAAGATAATTCCAAAGACCATAACGATAACGCTTGAGCTGGGCGGCGGTGAGCTGCCGGAGGGCGTAAGCAGTACCGTGACGCGCACGTATGGGTCTTGGTACGATCTCCCGAAGCCCACACGCCACGGGTATAGTTTCACCTACTGGTTCACCGCCGAGACTGGCGGCAGCGAGATATTCCCGGCAACTCGGATAATGCAGACGACCGATCACACCGTATATGCGCGCTGGAAGCAGATAGCCGGTCATTCGCCTGTGCGGGAGCAGAAGCCTGAGGCACTGGCAAAAGCTGCGACCTGCACGGAAAACGCGGTCTATTACATGTCATGCTCGTGCGGCGAGATCATCAAAACCGAAACCTTTACCGCGGAAAACACCGCCGGTCATGACTATGGTAATTGGACGTCGAACCATGACGGTACGCACACCGGCGTCTGCTCCCGTAATGCGAGCCACACCGTGACAGAAGCCTGCTCCGGCGGATCTGCGTACTGCATGGAGAGAGCGGTCTGCGAAAAATGCAAAACGGAGTACGGCGAGCTTGGCGGCCATATCTTTGGCAGTGACTGGAAGTGCGACAATACATATCATTGGCATGAATGTTCCGGATGCAAAGGCGTAGACAGCAAGGTGCTCCATGCTGACAATGACAAGGATCACAGGTGCGATGCCTGTTACCACCTTCTCGGCACCTGTGCGGACAATAACAACGACCATAAGTGCGATGTCTGCGGTAAGCAGCTCAGCGAATGTGCCGACAATAATAAAGACCATCTGTGCGATACCTGCGGCAAAAAGCTGACCGAGCACACCGGCGGTACGGCGACCTGCACTGCAAAGGCCGTCTGCACGGTCTGCGGCGAGGGGTACGGCGAGATGGTGCCGCACAGCTTCACAGCGGAGAACACCGATGCAAAGTACCTCAAGACTGCTGCGGCCTGTACGGCAAAGGCGGCATACTATAAGTCCTGCGCGGTTTGCGGAGCGGTCGGGACTGAGACCTTTGAGTACGGTGAGATGCTGCCGCACAGCTTCACGGCGGAGAACACCGATGCAAAGTACCTCAAGACTGCCGCGGCCTGTACGGCAAAGGCGGTGTACTATAAGTCCTGCGCGGTTTGCGGAGCAGCTGGGATTGAAACCTTTGAGTACGGCGAAAAGGATCCAGATAACCACTCCGGCAGGGAGGAGTGGACTGTGACTGCCGGCACCCATGAGCAGAAATGGTCATGCTGCGGCAAGGTCACGGTTCCCGCTGAGGGGCACAGCTTCGGTGAATGGGTCGTTACGAAGAGCCCGACCTATAGCCAGCGCGGCATAAGGACGCACACATGCGTCTTTTGCGGCTATTATGAGTCCGAGTATACCCCGGCGACGGGCGGCGGTAAAACGCCGCAGACCGGGGACGACAGCGCTCTTGGCCTGTGGAGCCTTCTCATGTGCGCGTCGCTTACCGGCGCTCTCAGCCTGACGGTGTTTGGGCTCAGACGGCGCACAAAGAAAACCCGGTAAATACAGCATAAAGCAAGGGCTGCGCGGGATCCCGCACAGCCCTTGCTTTAGTGACTTCACGATGAGTTATGTAAACCGAATTACGTAAATCACTCATTCACCGACCACGGCAGCCCGACGTAAGTCGGCTCGTGCCCCATGGCGGGGATGACCTTTTCAATAAGATCATGCGTCGAAAAGCTGAGCGTCGAGGTGTTTATGCAGGGGTGGCAGCCGAAGCGCTCGTCTTTCAGCAGGTCGCGGTCGATGAGCAGCCGCACTTTACCGGCCTTGTCGTTCATAAGCCCCAGCACGCTGACAGAGCCCGGCGTGATGTCAAGGCAGTCGAGCATCTGCTCCGGGCTTGCAAAGGACAGCCGCGCTGTGCCTATCTGCTTTGAAAGTATCTTCGTCTTGAACGGCTTGTCTCCCGGCATGAGCAGCAAATAGATGTCAGTCATCTGCCGGTTCGTCAGCAGCAGATTCTTGCATATCTCAGCTCCCAGCAGCTTTTCTATCTCGTGGCACTGCTCGATAGTGTCGGCATGCTCATGATCGGCGCGGTAGTATTCCACGCCGAGCCTGTCGAGAAGCTCATAGCAGCGCTCTTCCTTCGGGATGCGCGTGTCGGCCGGGCGGCCATTGTAAAGTGTCTGGTCAATTTTCATGTGTTTTCTCCAATGCTTCAATGAGCGTGTCCGCGATAAAATCCATGTCCTCCGGTGTATAGCGCTGGTCGCAGGGGAGGGCGAGCATGTGCTCCGTCACGTACCTGCTTACCTCGCACGCTCCGTGCGCCGCCTCCGGTTCAGGCCAGATAACAGGGCAGTATACCCCGCGCTGCGCCATCGCGCGCTGTATCTCGCCGCGGTTTTCAAGATAAACAGGGAAGTACAGCGTGCTCTCCTCCGGATGCCCTGAGAGAAAACGCAGCTTTGTACCGTCGAGCGCGGCGAGCCTTTCCTTCAGCTGCGCGACGTTTGCCCGGCGTCTTGCCAGCAGCGCTGTGAAATCAACGCGCCGCAGCAGCGCCTCATATTCTGCCGACATCCCGCATGGCTTGCCGCTCTCGTCCAGAAGATGCTCCGCGCCATGCAGCTTGTTGAGGAATTCCTTTTTCAGCTCAGGCTCCCAAGTCTCGAGGTAGCGCACCTTCATCTCCATGACCTCGCGCCGCGCATCGCCAAAGCGCGCGTCAGCACCAGCTGCACAGCTGCCCATGCCGGTTCTGAGCATCCCGCCCTCGGGCAGCGCTGCCCACTTGCGCAGGCTCGCCAGCACCGCGTCAGGCGCGAATCTTTCCTCACCGCGCGGGACGATCACATCGTGCGTCCTGTCCTCGATGAGCGTTATGCCCCGCACGGACTCACGCAGCGACAGCAGAAATTCATCCGTGAACGGCCTGACGCCGAAGTACCGCATATACAGCAGCACCGTCCCGTCCGTGAGCTTTTCGCGCACGTACGCTTCATCGCCGGTGAGGTCGGGGTTCAGCCTGTAAAAATCAACATCATATCCGTTCGCGGCAAACGGCAGTATCATCGACTCGCAGCACAGCGCGGGCAGCAACACCCTGCGCCCGCCGATGATGCGCGCGGCGGCTTTCATTGCGTCCCTGCCGCTGCGGTAAAGCTGCCAATCATCCTGCACGAAGCCCTGCGGCGCACCTGACATGAGGGCGTCGTTTGACTTCCAGTCAAACTCACTGCCGTATTCCATCCAGCCACGCTCGCTCATCCGATCACATCCCTCATCACGCGCAGCGCGTTTTCATAGCATATCCTGTCGGCATTGCCGCTGCCGAAGCGCGCTGCTATTGCCTCGACGAGCCGCGGCATACCGGCGTAACCGCCGAACTCAAGCCCGCAGTCTATCCCGTCAAAGTCCGAACCGAGCGCGACGGCTTCGATCCCTGCCTTGTCCGCGATGTATTCCATGTGCCGCAGAATATCGTCTATCGCTGTGAAGTCTGTCCCGGTGAGAAAGCTCGAATAGAAGTTCACCCCGCACACGCCGCCATGGTCGCCGAGGACACGCAGCTGCCGGTCGGTGAGGTTGCGGCTGTGCCCGCACAGTGCGCGGGCGCAGGAGTGCGACGCGGCGAACGGCCCCTTTACCGCCTCGGCCACGTCAAAGAACCCGCCCTCCGACAGGTGCGATACATCGACTATCATCCCGAGCTCGCCCATGCGCTCCACGACCTCGAAGCCGAAGGGCTTGAGTCCGAGCGCGTGAAGCTTGGGATCCACGGAATTGGGGAAGCCTATGGAGTTTTCATAGTTCCACGTCAGCGCTATCATGCGCACGCCGCGGTCGTAGAGCTGCTGCACGCGCTCCATTCTGCCGTCTATGCACACGCCGTCCTCCAACGTGAGCATCGCGGATATCCTGCCTGCGTCCATATTCTCCTTTATGTCCGCTGCGCAGCGCACCGGGCGGATAAGCTCCTTGTGCTTTTCCATTTCCCGGTCAAAGATATCGGCCGCGGTGTTGAAGTACTCCCACGGCCCGGTAGTTATCTTATGCTTGTGTACCTGCTCGTGCGTCGGCGTGTATACCGCGAAGCACTGCACCAGTGCGCCGCCGCGGCGCAGCGCGTCAAGGTCGATGTGCCCCTGCACATCCTCCAGCCCGCAGCCCTGCTCGTGCAGCTTTATCAGCGTATCGCAGTGCAGGTCGATAATGTTCATCGTGTTCATAGCGTCCCTTTCAGTTCTTGCCGCCTATGACGTCCGGCATATTCTTACCCGCCTCGATAAGCGGCAGGTACCAGTCCTTGTAATAATACGGCAGCTTGTCCTCGTCATCCTCCGGCCATTTGCTGCCCCACGGCCTGAGGTAAATTTCATAGCTGAAGCTGCCGTCGCCTACGGCGTCATATTTCCCGGAAACAGTCATCAGCGTGCCGCAGCCGTCCTCGCTGAGCGAGATGTCCCAGCTGCCGCTTTTGAGCTTGCGGTCGAGGAAGCTGCCGCTCAGGCAGCGTATATCGCCGCCGCGTGTGCTCAGCTCCGCCTTGGCGAGGTAGTTGTCCTTCGGCAGATCCTCATCCCAGAGCAGTATGCGCCCGTTCTTTATCTCGGCGCAGCAGTCCCACCAGCAGCCGTCCATCTGCGCCCATTCGCCGCTCGTGCCGTACATGCGCCACCAGCCGTACCAGTCCCCGCTGATATCCGCCGCCGCGGTGCGCGAGACATTGCCGTTTTCAATGACCACGGTCTTGACCTTGTCCGAGCTGCCTTTACCGCAGCCTGCCAGCAATAACGAGAGTGCCAGCACGGCGGCAGCTATTCTGAAACGCATTGAAGCTTTGCGGGGAAGGGGCATGGCGCGCACCTCCATTGATCATCCGAGCTTTACAACGATATAATCGTCTATCTTCTGCACCGAGCCGTAATACGGGTACTCGCTCATCGCCGCAACGCGGCTGTCATTTTCAAGCTTTTCAAGCTCCGCATCATCCGCAAACGGGATATCGAAGCCGAGGTAATAGCGGAAGAAGTTTTCGCGCGAGTAGATGTTCACAAGGTCGTGCGCCGGCCCCAGCATCAGCTCCGTGTCAAGCTCATCCGGGATGTACATCAGGTTATCCTGCTGCCCGATGATAGCAAGCCTGCTGTTTTCGTCAAAGCCCTCGGTGTCCTTTATCTGCGCGCACAGCGAGGTGTAAAACGCGCTCGCGTTCTCATACTGCAAGTCGAGCTTGAGGTAGACCATGTTCGCGTAGTACACGTTCACAAGCACTACCACTGCCATCAGCAGCGCGGCGGCGTCCCTGTACGCGCGTCCGGTGCGCCCCGGCAGCTGTTCTGCCACGATGCACGCGAGCATATACACCGCCGTGAAGCTGTATATCACCAGCGTGTGGATAGACTCTTTCGACATTATCAGATACATGCACTCTATCGCGAGCGGCAGCATGGCGATAAGCACGAACAGCAGCGCGGCGTTCAGGGGCTTACGGTTCCGCCACGCTATAGCGCCGAGCCCGAGGAGAATGAGCGCGCCGATGATGATGTGTATGTACCGCGACGCCTCCGTCGTTATCAGTGCGAAGTTTCTGAACTCAAATACGTAGAGGAACGAGTCGTAGGCCATGCGCACCCGGCGCAGGAGACTGACGCTCCCGTTCACGTTGTCTGTCACATAACTGTTGAACTCCGCTCCCGTGACGAGGAACACAAGCTGCGTTATCCCGTAATATATTGCGATTGAGACCACCATCAGCGCCAGCGCTTTCAGTCCGAACAGGACTATCTGCACCGGGGAGCTGTCCTTATCCAGCGTGTCCTCTATCATCAGCAGCATATACAGACACGCCGCGACGGAGATATACGCCTGATATATCCCGAGTGCCGCGACCAGCAGCACCGCGCTCAGCGGCAGCCGCAGCTTCCTTGAGAACCTGTATACATACACCGACCCGACCGCGAAGAGGAAAGCAAGGGCATAGGAGCTGCTCGTGAACATGAAGCAGAACGTGCCCGTCACCGAGGGGAAAGCCAGCATCAGCGCGCCGAGCAGCGCCTGCAAGGGCTTTGACTGTATGCCGAGTATCCGCACGATAAGGCATACCGATACCGCCAGCAGCACCACGCTTATGATCCCGTATATCCACGGCATGGACCAGTCGGGAAACAGCACCTTTACAAGCTCCAGCCCCCAGCGGCCAGAGGTCACAGTCGCGCCCTTGCCGAAGAGAGACTCTATCTCGTCGTGGTTCAGAAGCTTATTGGTAAAGGCAAAGCCGTGCGCCAGAAGCCCCGTGAAAAGTGCGGCAAGAAACGGTGTTTTATTATTTTTGTACGCCCTGCTGATGCCGAGCCACAGCCGGTCAGTCAGTGCGGTCTTGTTGTCGTCCATAAAATACCTCCGCCGTCTCAGCGGTTTTCGATCCGATAAAAGAACCAGCCGAAGCCAAAGGCGGCCATCGGTATCATCAGCACAAAGTAGGGCAGGGCATATTGGCTCTTCGCCTCGAACAGCAGGTGATAGAGAAGCCCGCCTAAAATTATCAGCGGCAGCAGGCTGCTCTCCATGACGCGCCTGCGCCACAGCTCAAACAGACTCAGCAGCACTCCAAAGAAAATAAGCTGCTGGAACTGATTCATTACGCCGCCAAAGAACTGCTCGCCGCGTCCGCAGAACAGCTCGTATAAGCCGCCCTTTTCGCTGTAGCTCTGCTGCACCTGGTTTATCCAGACGCTCTCATAGGTCGGCTCGTTCCACTGGGTGCGCAGCTTTGTAGAGAAGAAACGCAGCGCCTCGCCGGGGTCGGCGGCAAATTCTGCGCAGCGCTCGGAGATCACCTGCTTTGCATGCTCCGCCGTCGCCTCCGCGTCGTTTCCGCTGTGGGTGAAGAATTTTACGGTGTTGTCCTCCTTGTACCAGCCGGGACCTGCATGCCCCTCGCTGAAGCCCATCGCCATCCACGCGATCATCGGTATGCCGTCGCCGAAGTCCTTTCCGGTGCGCGCCTCATATATGCGCTGCGGCATGCCTTTGAGGCCGAGCACGCACGCCGCCGCCAGCACGAAGCATATGAGCGACTTTACCGAGCGCGTGCGTATCACGTCGAATACCCATACTATCGCTATCGCCAGCGCGAAGATCAGCAGGTTCAGCTTCAGTATCACGGCAAGCGTCATCGCCGCGGCAAACACGAGCGCGTACTTCAGCTTCTTCCTGTTGAGAAAGGTGAGAAACATCCATACCGCGACTGTCCCGCAGCTGAAGGCAGGAATGTTGCCGTAGAGGAAGGTGCAGCTCAGTACCGCCGGGAAGCAGAAGAACAGCAGCAGCGCCGTGAGCTTCTGTATGCGCATGCTTGAGTAGATATACAGGGAGATACGGATGAGCGCGTGGTAGCACAGCAGCAGCCACAGCAGGTTCACGCCCTGCAATGCAAGGCAGTAATAGCCCTCGGGCAGCCCGGGGATGAGCGTCCCCGCCACGCGGAAGAATATCTCGGAATAGAGCACATAGCCCAGCTGGAACGGGAATCGCACAAAGTAATTTTCCAGCGCCGAATAATCGCCGACGGCTGCTCTCTGCGCGGCATATGTAACATAGAAAGAGTCGCTGTACCACGGCGCGCGCAGCTTGACCGAGGCGATGAAAGCCGCGCCGAGTATAAATGTCCAGCACAGCAGCACAATCTCCAGCCGCCGCAGCTTTATCTCCGTACCGTGCCGGTAAAAAATATACAGTGCGGCAAGAAAGATGCACACCAATATCAGGTTCAGGAAAATGTTGTCCGAGTATATCTCGGCATACTCTCCCGAGGGATCGGCGATGCTTATATCCGTCGTCTGCAAAAAGGCCGACGCAGTCAGATATATCATAAAAAGCATCGTCAGAATAAGTATGACAGCCGCGCCTAACTTTTCTATGCGCGGCGTATATCTGTCAAGTCTCCCGTGCTTCACGTCCGGCCTCCTGTGTGTTTATTTAAGGATAAAATAATTCTATCACATATAGTCCGCCAATTCAATTTTTTTCTCCCCGGTTTACCGGGGAGAAAAGTCAGAATGAGAATACTATCCCTATCACAGCCGAGGCGAGGATAAAGACTATCGGGTGCAGCCCCTTGAGCTTCTTTATGCAGCGCGTCGCGACCAGCAGCACCGCCGCGAGGATGAGCGCCTTGAAGTTGAACAGATCGAGCAGCGCTCCGGTGCTCGCGTAAAGCTCGGTGTTGAACAGCGCAAGCTTTATCACCAGCACGCCCGCCGCCGCGATAAGCCCGATAGAGCACGGGCGCAGTCCGTAGAACCCGGCGTCGACGTACTGGTTCTCGCGGAAGGCCTTGAGCACCCGCGCGATCAGCAGTATCACTATCACCGACGGCGTCACGAGGCCCACCGTTGCGACGACCGCGCCGGGCACGCCGCCCGTGACAAAGCCGACATAGGTCGCCATGTTGACGCCTATCGGACCCGGAGTGGACTCCGATACCGCGACCATGTCCGCCAGCATGCTGTGCGTGAACCAGCCGGTCTTGTCGGAGATATCATACATGAAGGGGAGCGTTGCCATTCCGCCGCCGACGGCGAAGAGGCCTGTCTTGAAAAACTCCCAGAACAGACGCAGATAAAGGCTCATTTTCCGCGCACCCCCGTTTTCGTGAATACTATGCCCGCCGCCGTGCACAGCACGACGAAGTCCACCGGTGAAATATCAAGGAACACCGAGAGTATGAATACTGCGAGGAACAGCACGAGCGTCGCCTTGTCGACGACGGCCTTTTTCCAAAGCTTCACAACGGCGTTGAATATCAGCACGCACACACATACGCGGATCCCCGCAAATGCGCTCTTCACGGCCGGTACATCTGCGAAGTTTGTGAGGACCCCTGCGATGGCGGTTATGATGACGAGGGACGGGAAGATGACGCCCATTGTCGCGATTATCCCGCCGAGCACTCCATACAGCTTGTAGCCGATAAAGGTCGCGGTGTTCACGGCGATGACGCCCGGCGTGCACTGAGCGACGGCGTAGTAATCCATAAGCTCCTCATTGGTCGTCCAGCCGCGCTTGTCTATAAGCTCGCGCTCGAGTATCGGTATCATTGCGTAGCCTCCGCCGAAAGTCATCACTCCGACGCGGGCAAAGGCGATAAAAAGCTCCCAGTATTTTTTCATGTGCTCAGTTCCTTCTTGGGCTGCGCAGCATCTGCTCTTGCCGCATTGTGTTGTGCTGCCCTGATTATTTTTTTATTTTACAGCTAAGATATTTCTTACATTCCAAAATATTTGCCGCCGCTGCCGGTACGCCCGGGCAGCGGCGGCATTGATCGTTTCTGTTATTTACTTTCCGAGTGCGTTTGCGTAATCGAAATACTTCTCGATGCGCTCCTCGCACTGCGCCATGTCGCTGCCCTTTACGAGCAGGTAGATCTTTATCTTCGGCTCCGTGCCGGAGGGACGGATGATAAAGGTGCAGCCGTCGGCCAGCTCAAAGTAGAGAACGTTAGAGCCGGAGAACGGGGTAGTGCCGACCTTGCCGAGACCTGCGACGTAGATGCTGCCGTCGGAATAGTCTCTCATACGCACGACCTCGACGCCGCTTATCTCCTCGGGCGGGTTGCGGCGCAGCTGAGCCATGAGATTCTTCATCTTCTCAACGCCGTCCACACCGGGCATGACGAGGTTGAGCGTCTTTTCCTTATAATAGCCGTACTTTTCGTACAGTGCCTTGAGCGCGTCAAGCAGGGTCATGCCGAGCTTGTGGTAGTGCGCCGCCATCTCCGCGACCATCATCGAGGCCGTGACGGCGTCCTTGTCGCGCACATAGTTGCCTATCATGTAGCCGTAGCTCTCCTCAAAGGCAAAGATGTAATGGTATGTTCCTGCGGCGTCCCAGTGGTTCACAAGCTCTGCCATGAACTTGAAGCCCGTAAAGGTGTCCTCGAAGTGTACGCCGTTCTTCTCGCATATCGTCCTTGCCATCGAGGTGGAGACTATGCTTGCCATCGCGCCGGGGTTCTCGGGCATCGTGCCGGTGGCGCGGCGGGCGTTGATGATGTAGTCCAGCAGCAGGCAGCCAAGCTGGTTGCCGGTGATGACGCTGTATTCGCCGTCGGCTCCGCGCACCATCGTGCCTATGCGGTCGGAGTCGGGGTCGGTGCCGATGATGAGATCGCTGTTCACGCGCTTTGCCAGATCGACCGCGAGATAGAAGCCCTCGGGATTCTCGGGGTTCGGGCTCTCGACCGTCGGGAAGCGTCCGTCAATGACCATCTGCTGCTCAACGGGGTAGAGGTGCTTTATGCCGAGGCGGCGCAGCGCTTCGGGGACGAGCTTGTAGCCGCAGCCGTGGAACGGCGTGTAAACTATGCGCAGGTCGTCCGCGACCTCTTTGACGACTTCCTTGTCGATCGCCTGAGTCATGACGTTCTCTAAGAAGAGATCGTCGGTCTCCTGACCGATGATCTCGATCTTGCCCTCGGCGACTGCCTCGTCAAAGTCGCAGGTCTTGAAGCCGGTGAAGATGTCTATCGCTTCCATCTGCTTTGCGATGGCTTCGGCCTTATGGGGCGGCAGCTGTGCGCCGTCGGACCAGTAGACCTTGTAGCCGTTATATTCCTTGGGGTTGTGGCTTGCCGTGATGTTGAGGCCGGCAGCCGTGCCGTAGTGCAGCACCGCGAAGCTCAGCTCAGGCGTCGGGCGCAGCGCGTCGAAGAAGCGGACGTGTATGCCGTTTGCCGCCATGACGCAGGCCGCTTCCTTTGAAAACTCCACGCCATTGAGACGGCAGTCGTGCGCGATGACTATGCCGCGGCTCTTTGCGTCCTCGCCGTCGGCAAGGATGACGTTTGCGAAGGCCTGAGTCGCGTGGCGGATTATGTGGATGTTCATGTTGTGCAGGCCGAGCTTCATCGTGCCGCGCAGACCTGCCGTGCCGAATTCGAGCGGCGCATAGAAGCGGTTTTCTATCTCCTTCTCGTCACCGGCTATGGAATTGAGTTCCTTCCACTCTTCTTCGCTGAGTGCCGGGCTGTCCAGCCAGCGCTGGTATTCTTCCATATAGGACTTTGACATAGCGGAATACTCCCTTCAGATTTTCATTTGCTTTCCCGTTTCCTCCGGGGATATGGTTTTATTTTATCCGGCCCGCGCCGGTGTGTTTACTCTTCGGGTATCTCTGCCTCGCCGCTGAGCAGCGCCTTCGCGTCCTCCAGCAGGCTCTGCGGGACGAGCACGTCCGTGCCCTGTCCGCTCATGCCGAGCACAAGGCGGCCAAACTCGCCGTCGCCGGGATATATTTTCAGGCAGGGGATGCCGTAGGCTTCAAGCATATTTATCGTCAGCTCGTCGCCCATGTTGAGATTTGCACAGTTGCACAGCCATGCCGGCTCCTCCGGCTCGCCGTTTTCATCCTTGGGCCAGCGCTCGTACAGCTCACCGCGTATGACGCGCCCCCAGTTTTTCTTTTCGTCCATAAATAAATTCTCCACACCAATATTTTCTATCTAAATGAAGTATAGCATCAAAGCCGTGCCGTTTCAAGCGTCATTCGTCAAAAAGCAGATCACTGTAACGCAGCTCGCCCGAGCACTTCGGGTAGGACGATACATCCCATCTGTAATGTCCCCATGCCATCTCGTCGTTCATCAGGAAGCCTGCCTCGGCGCCGTCCTCTATCGCAGCCGTGATGTCGACGTGGTAATAGCTTCCGTCTATACGCACGATGTTCCAGCAGTGCTCCGTCCAGTCCTCCTGACCGTAGACGATGCGGCAGTCGACTCCCAGCTCGCGGCACAGCACGATGTATGCCAGCGCCGTGCCCTCGCTGTTTGCCCGCCCGCCGACGAGCGCGGCGTAGGCCGTGTTCTCGCTTTTATCCTCGGAGACGGTGCAGTGCTCCATCAGGTATTCGCATGCGGCGTATGCAAGCTCCGCTTCGCTCATCCCGGAGGTATCAAGCTCCGCGAATGCGTCGATAGCCTGCATCTGCGCCGTGCGCGCGTCAAGCTCATCGCTCGTCATGCCGTAGTTTATGCTTATTTCATAGAGCCTCTGCGCTCCCGTGCCGCTGTACATGTTGACGCTCGCGAGCGGCTCCTTCGGCACAAGCGCGGGATCCTCCCTGTATACGCGTGTGACTGCGGCGGCCATGTCCTCTGCGCTGTATGAGCTGCGGCTTATGAGCACGACGAGCTTTTTCTCACCCTCGGAGAACGCATCGCGGATGATGTCGTCAATCCCCGAGGAGAAGGCGAGGTGCCGTATGGCTCCCGCCGCTTCGCTCACGTCCGAATAGCTTATGTAGACGCTCGCCTCGCTTATCGTGACTATCTTGTTTATCTCATACGCCATGTTCTCCACGCAGTATGCGCACAGCGCGTCCTGCGTGCGCACCTGCCAGCAGGCGCTTGCCATATCCGCCGTGGTGTCCCCGTCGTAGGCCGCGTCGAAGACTATCGTCCCCTCGGTCTTGCCGGCGTAGGCCATCTTGAGCAGCGCCTGCTTGAGCGCGGAGAAGTTCTTCACCGTGACCTTTCCGTCATCGCTGCTCTCCTCCTGAACGGACGGGGAGTAGTCCTTGACGGAGACATATTCATTGTTCAGCAGGCCGCAGCCGCACAGCAGACCCATTGCCAGCAGCAGCGCCGCCAGCGCGCCAAGGCGCTTCATCATTTTCATTTCACCTCGGATATGCTTTCAAAGCCGTTGCCGAACACGTTCTTCGCGTCCGTCACGACGACGAAGGCGTGCTCGTCTATGCCTTTTACAAGGCGCTTGAGCTCAGATATCTGCGGGCGCTTTATGACGCACATGATAACGTCGTGCCTCTCGCCGGAGTAAGCCCCCGTCGCGTTGAGCAGCGTCACGCCGCGGTGCAGGTGCCCGGAAATTATCTCATGGCTTATCTCGTTGTTCTTCGTGCTGATTATATAGCACACGCTCGAGTTGTCTATGCCGTAGAGCACAAGGTCGATGACCCGCCCCGTGACGAACATGCAGATAATGGAGTACATCGCGCTCTCGTATTTGTTGAGTATCAGCGCGTAGGCCACGATTATCGCCGCGTCGAGTATCAGTATCAGCGTCCCGAAGTTGATGTACGCGAAGCGCTGCCGCATGAACTTTGCCACGATGTCGACCCCGCCTGTCGTCGCGCCGACGAAGTAGATGATCCCGAGTCCCGCGCCCTTTATCGTGCCGCCGATTATTGCGCCGAGCATCGGGTCGGTCGTCGCCACTATCCCGAAGAGCGCAAACAGGTCGACGAAGGCAGAGCTCAGCGCCATGCCGATGAACGAGCTGAACATGAAGCCCGCGCCGAAGTGCCGCCACGCTATCGCGAAGAGCGGGACGTTGAGGATTATCGTCATCGTACCGACGGGCAGCTTTGTAAGCTCGTTAATTATCATCGCTATACCGATGATGCCGCCGGAGGTTATCGAGTTCGGGTACATGAAGAACTGGAAGCCGACGGCGTATACCGCCGAGCCGAGAATTATCATGAGGAATTTCAGTGCAAGACCGAGAGTACCCTTCGGGGCCTTGTTCAGACTCATACGCTTCTCCTTTTCTTCTCCTTTGTTTATTTATCTTTATTCGTCCATGAGCGACAGCTGCTTTTCCGCTCTGTCCTCGCCCTTTATGAGCGCGCCCGCTGCCGGGATGCTGCGCACCCTGTAGCGCGCGGTGTTCTGAATGTCGCTGTCCTTGAGCGGCAGCGCCCACTCTAACACGCGCTTTGCCTTGAGGCTCATCACCGCCACGCCCTGCGTGCTGCGGCTGGTCTTCGGCTGCAGCTGCGCGGTGTTGAATATCAATGCCCGCCCGTCGCTTGAGTAGCAGGCGACGTCGAACTCCTCGCCGATCAGCATCACGGCCTTCACCGGGCTCTTGTCAGAGCACGCGCCGACGAGCTTGCGCCGGTTCGTCTTCGTCTCGTAGGCCGACAGCTCAATGCGCGCGGCCTTGCCGTTTTCGAACATCAGCAGCAGGTGCTTCTTATAGTCGCCGGGGTCTATCATCGCGATGACGCTCTCGCCCTCATCCATCTTGAGCCGCGTCGGCAGATATATGCCGAGCACGGACGCCTTGCCGTCCTCGAAGTCGGACACGCGCGCCTTGTACATCTGCTGCTTATCGGTGAGAAACAGCAGCTCCGCGCGGTTCGTGGACTCGAAGCTCACCGCAAGCCCGTCGCCGTCCTTGTACTTCTGCTCGCCGCTCATGCGCAGCGACTGCGCGGTTATCTTCTTGAAGTAGCCCTCGCATGAGAGGAAGAGCGTCACGGCGTAGTCCTCGACCTGCTCGTCCTCGTCCGGCTCCTCGAGCTCTGATGCGTAGACGATGCCGGTCTTGCGCGGTGTACCGTACTTCTTGGATATCGCCTTGAGCTCGTCGATTATTATCGCCTTGAGCTTGCGGCGGTTGTTGACGATCGATTCCAGCTCCTCAATGTCGCGCTCTAATTCCTCCGTCTCGGAGGTGCGCTTGAGGATGTACTCGCGGTTGATGTTGCGCAGCTTGATCTCTGCGACGAACTCCGCCTGCGTCTGGTCTATCCCGAAGCCCATCATCAGGTTCGGCACGACCTCGCTCTCAAGCTCGGTGTTGCGGATGATGTCTATCGCACGGTCAATGTCGAGCAGTATCCGCTCAAGACCCTTGAGCAGGTGCAGCTTCTCCTTCTTCTTGCCTAGGTCGAAGAACACGCGGCGGCGGATGCACTCGATGCGCCACGCCGTCCACTCTTCGAGTATCTCGCCCACGCCCATTACGCGAGGGTTGCCCGCAACGAGGATGTTGAAGTTGCAGGGGAACGCGTCCTGAAGCGTCGTCATGCGGAAGAGCTTCTGCATGAGCTTGTCGGGGTCTGCTCCGCGCTTGAGGTCTATCGCCAGGCGCAGACCGCTCAGGTCGGTCTCGTCGCGCATGTCGTTTATCTCGCGTATCTTCCCCGTCTTTATAAGCTCCGCGACCTTGTCGATGATCGCTTCCGAGGTCGTGGTATACGGAATTTCGTATATCTCTATTATGTTCTCTTTCTGGACATAGCGCCAGCGCGCCCGCACCTTGAAGCTGCCGCGCCCCGTGCGGTAGATGTTCTCCATCTGCGCGCGGTCGTAGATGATTTCGCCCCCGGTGGGGAAGTCCGGTGCCGGCATGGTCGAGAGCAGGTCATGCTCCGGGTCGCGCAGCCACGCGACGGCCGTGTCGCAGACCTCGGCGAGGTTAAAGCCGCATATCTGGCTTGCCATGCCGACCGCGATGCCCATGTTCGCCGACACCAGCACGTTCGGAAACGCCGTCGGCAGGAGCGAGGGCTCCTTCATGCTCCCGTCGTAGTTGTCTGCGAGGTCGACCGTGTCCTTGTCAATGTCGCGGAAGAGCTCCGCGCATATCGCGGAGAGCTTAGCCTCGGTGTAGCGCGACGCCGCGTAGGACATGTCGCGCGAGAAGACCTTGCCGAAGTTGCCCTTGGAGTCGACAAACGGCGTCAGCAGCGCCTGATAGCCCGCCGAAAGGCGCACCATCGTCTTGTATATCGCCGCGTCGCCGTGAGGGTTTAACCGCATCGTCTGGCCGACGATGTTCGCGCTCTTTGTGCGCGCGCCCGTCAGCAGCCCCATCTTGAACATCGTGTACAGCAGCTTTCTGTGCGAGGGCTTGAAGCCGTCTATCTCCGGTATCGCGCGCGAGACTATTACCGACATTGCGTATGGCATGTAGTTTGTCTCAAGCGTCTCGGTTATCGGCTGCTCCAATACCTCGGCGCGCAGGCCGACGACGTTTGGATTGTTGTAGCTTTTCTTTTCCTGTGGTATTTTCTTTGCCATTGCTTTACGCCCTTATCTCCGGCATGGAGCGCCGGATATCAGTATTTTGCCGCCTTGCTCTTCTTGACCTTCTGGCCGGTGGTGAGGCTGCGCTTGCAGCGCGGGCAGGTCTTTGCAGCGAGCAGACCGAAGAAAATGACCTTGTTGCAGCTCGGGCAGCGGCAGTACTTGATGATGGTGTATATCGCGTAGATGAATACGAGCGTCGACGCGACAACGAAGATGAGCTGCAATGTGGGGTTGCTCTGCGTGAGCAGACCGAGCACGCACGCGATGGCCGCCGCGATGACGAGCTTCTTTACAAGGTCCCTGCCGTAGGTGAAATTGTTTGTGAAAGTCGAGTAGTTTTTCATTCTCTATGTCTCCCCATGATTTATGATATGTCCGCCAGGTCCAGATACAGATGTCCGAACTCGGCGATGTGATTTTTCCTGCCCTCGAGGTTGTCTCCCAGCAGCAGATCAAAGGTCTGCGCCATGCGCTCTATATCCTCCGGCATTACCTTTATGAGCCTGCGCGTCTCCGGGTTCATCGTGGTCATCCACATCATGTCCGGGTCGTTCTCGCCGAGACCCTTGCTGCGGCTGATGCTCGCCTTCGCTCCCTTGAGCGAGTCGATGATCTCCGCCTTCTCGCGCTCGGAGTACGCAAAATAGGTCTTGCCCTTGGATTCTATCTCATACAGCGGGGACTCCGCAATGTACACATACCCCATGTTTATCAGCGTCGGCACGAGCCGGTAGAGCATCGTGAGTATGAGCGTGCGTATCTGGAAGCCGTCGACGTCGGCATCGGTGCAGATGATGACCTTGTTCCAGCGCAGGTTATTGAGGTCGAAGCTTGAGAGGTCCTTTACGTGCTTGTCCTTGACCTCGACTCCGCAGCCGAGCACCTTCATCAGATCGGTGATAACGTCGCTTTTGAATATCCTCACATAGTCCGCTTTCAGGCAGTTGAGTATCTTGCCGCGCACCGGCATGATCCCCTGGAACTCCGCGTCGCGCGAGAGCTTGCATGCGCCGAGTGCGGAGTCGCCCTCCACGATGTATATCTCGCGGCGCTCCGGGTCGCGGCTGCGGCAGTCGACAAACTTCTGCACGCGGTTCGCGATATCTATGCTGCCGGAGAGCTTCTTCTTCATGCCCTGCCGCGCGCGCTCCGCCGTCTCGCGGCTGCGCTTGTTTATCAGCACCTGGTCGGCTATCCTGTCGGCCTCAGGCTTGTTCTCAATGAAGTATACCTCTAACTGCGCCTTGAAAAACTCCGTCATCGAGGTTTGGATGAAGCGGTTGTTTATCGCTTTTTTCGTCTGGTTCTCGTAGGAGGTCTGCGTTGAGAAGCAGTTTGTCACGAGTATCAGGCAGTCCTGCACGTCCTGGAACTTTATCGCGGCCTCGTTCTTCTGGTACTTGCCCGACTGCTTTATATACGCGTCTATTGCCGAGGTGAAGGCGAGCTTCACGGCCTTGTCAGGCGCGCCGCCGTTTTCCAGCCATGAGGAGTTGTGGTAGTATTCCAGGGCGCTCGTCTTATTTGAGAAGCAGAACGCCGCGGATATCTTGACCTTGTAGTCGCCCTTGTCCTCGCGGTCGCGTCCCTTGCGCTCGGCGGAGATGAACTCCGGTTCCGTAAACGCTGCGCCCCCCGCCAGCTCCTTTACGTAGTCGACTATGCCGTTTTCGTAGCAGTAGTCGCGCGTCTCAAAGCCTGTGTCTTTCTCGATGCGCAGACGGAACGTTACTCCCGCGTTCACGACCGCCTGCCTGTGCAGCATGTCGTCAAAGTATTCCTCCGGGATATCAATATCCGTGAACACCTCGACGTCCGGCCGCCAGCGTATCGTCGTGCCGGTCTTTTTTCTGTCGGCGGGCTCTGTCGTGAGCTCCTTGCCCTTCTTGCCGACGACCTCGCCTTTCTTAAAGTGCAGGGAATATTTGTTCCCGTCGCGCCAGACCGTCACGTCCATGTATTCCGATGCGTACTGTGTCGCGCAGGAGCCGAGGCCGTTGAGACCGAGGGAATACTCATAGTCGCCGCCCGCGTCGTTCTTGTATTTGCCGCCGGCGTACAGCTCGCAGAAGACCAGCTCCCAGTTGTAGCGCTTCTCGTTCGGGTTCCAGTCGAGCGGGCAGCCGCGTCCGAAGTCCGAGACCTCTATTGACTTGTCCTTGAAGTAGGTGAGAGTGATAAGATTGCCGTAACCCTCTCGCGCCTCGTCGATGGCGTTTGAGAGAATTTCAAATACGGCATGTTCGCAGCCGTCCAGCCCGTCCGAGCCGAATATGACCCCCGGACGTTTTCTTACTCTGTCCGCGCCCTTGAGCTGGGATATGCTGTCGTTTCCGTATTGCGGTGAAGTGCTGCTCATAAATGCTTGACCTTTCGGGTACGCGCGCGGTATCCGCTGCGTACAATAACAATATGATAAACCTACGGGCATACGCCCCTCTATTTTAACTCATATAGTATAACACATTTCCAACATTTTTCAAGCGAAACGAGTGTCTAAAAAGGACTAATGAAAGCGCAAAAGGCGGGCTGCTGATGCAGCCCGCCCCGCGCCGGATATTTTCTTTTTACGGGAAAACTCTCCGCACGCTTGACATTTTCCCGTTTTGGATGTATCCATATATTAAACAATATACGGTCATATATCCTGCGGCTTTCTCTGTCTGTTCCGCCGGGAATCTGTCTGCTTCTATTATCTCCGCACGCGTCGCGGATACTCATACAAAAAATGGAACTGAAAGGGTCATGGTATAAATATGGAAACCGCCTCTCTTATCTTTACGGCCATTGCGCTTGTACTGTCTATCGTCGTCGTCATAAAGCTGCTTGCCGCTCCCGTGAAGCTCGTGTTCAAAATTCTTATAAACGCCGTTTCCGGGTTTCTGCTTCTTATTATCGCCAATTTCATAAGCGGCTTTTTTGATTTTTCGCTGCCTATGAGCTTTCTCAACTGCCTTATCTCCGGTGTGTTCGGCATCCCCGGCGTCGCGTTTCTGATAGTTCTCAAGCTCTTTTTCTAAAATAAAATCACGCCAATTATATACGCCGTCACCGCGGCGATGCTCGCGCTTATCAGGCGCCCTGTCAGATGCAGGGCGCCTTTTATTTTGCTCCCCGCCAGCACCGCCAGCGTCTGGAAGTGTACCGACAGCCCGCCCCAGCCGAGCACACCCGCCGCAAGCGCGAGGTTATGCGGCGTGAGGTCAAGCCCGGCCATCGCTCCCGCGGCGCTTCCGAGCTCCAATACGCCCGTCAGCAGCGCGCGGGAAAAGTGCAGCTCCCAGCCAAGATGTGATGACAGAAAACCGCAGGCGAGGGAGAACAGCCCCTTCGCGTCGAGTAAGCCCACCATCACCGAAAAGCACAGTACAAAGCCGCATACGTTCAGTATCGATGCGACCGCCTGCTTCACCGCCTCCGCCAGCACCGAACCCGTGTCAATGCTCTCCAATAACACCGGCTGCGTCTCGCCGCAGAAGCTGCGGTTTCTGAAAAACAGCCCCGCCGCGAGCGCCGAGAAAATATGTACCGCGTAGAGCAGCAGCCCGATTTTTACCGAGCCGAACACACCGCTGCCCACAGCGCCTATGATGAACGCGGGGCCGGAGTTGTTGCAGAAGCCGAGGAGCCGCTCTCCCTCGCTTGCCGTTATGGAGCCCTGCCTTTCCATGTCCGCAATGTATGCCGCGCCGAGCGGGTAGCCGCCCGTCAGGCCGATGAGCAGCGCCGAAGCTCCCGCTCCGCTTATCCCGTAAAGCCTCGATGCAAACGGCGCAAAGACCTTCCCCAGCATCCCCGGCAGCCCGAGGCGGTTGAGGAGTATCGACAGCACAAAGAACGGGAACAGCGCCGGGATTATCATCCTCCCGCACAGCTCCAATGCATTGAGGCAGGCTGCCGCTGCCTCCTTTGCCGAGAATATCAGCGCCGCCATTGCGCACAGCGCCGCCGTCACTGCAAGCTTTCTGTTCATCGCGCCATCCCTCCCTTGTCCATGTATCATGCTATGAATCCCGGCATAGATTTATACAGATCGGATAGACACGAGTGCAGTTAACAATTCATCATATGATAAGCAAAGCTTAGGGAAGACATGACACTGCTCCCCTGTGGGAAACTCGGTTGAAAACTCTACAAGGGTGCAAGGGTTAAGCATCTTACATTATTCAGACTGCCATGCTATACTACATCCGGGAGGTGATAACCACGCACGTCACAAGATATAGCGGCACCCGGGCAGTCGGCGCAAACTGCACCGCCTGTACCAAGCTCACCGCCGCCGATAAACAGGCACTGCACCGCATTGCCGTGCAGCGAGGTATATCCGACTATGAGCTTGCTCGACAAATACTGCTGGAGTACATCGACGCCATGACAAGCACGTGACTTCGCTGCCGATGAGACCGGAGCGGGATAGCCCTGCCGCTTGGTCAAAGCGGGTATAGCGGCCACGCACATGCGAGTGCTCCCGCGGGCGCATATACGCTTGCGGAGGTCATTGCCCGCGCTGGCCGTGAGTTCCGTGAGTCCCTCCAAAAGATACTCAAAGATACCGCACGGTCAACAGCAAGCGTTGTGCCCCCGCTCCGTGCTCCTGCTTCGCAGTAGCCCTCAGCCGTGGCGGGCGTTGTTCCGGTCGGCAAGCCGCCCGCCCTCGCCCGCTCCCGGCTGGTGCTCCGCACTGGCGGGGGCACTGTTGACAATGTACGGTATTTGGTGAGTATCTTTTTTAGGAGGTACTCACACATGAAACTCACTAATGCCCAGCGCAAAGCAATCTATCGCCGCGACGGTTATCAATGCGCCCTCTGCGGATGCACTCGCTATCTGCAGATACACCACTACATACCCCGCGGTAAATGCTCATATACGGTAAAGAAGCAACAACACAAATTGAGAACAGCGTACCCTAC
>ERZ772883.372-NODE-372-length-49124-cov-7.478102_pt1 | contig 49124 bp, 49 predicted proteins | sample MGYA00580575_ERZ772883 | MGnify/ENA primary metagenome ERZ772883 (study PRJEB29015, sample SAMEA2737666) | human gut metagenome | biome: human gut; feature: human-associated habitat; material: faeces | place: China | collected 2012 ...
TCTACAAAATCAGGCATCTTGTAGAGAACGCTTTTCTGTGGTTAAAACGCTGGAGAGGGATCGCTACACGCTATGCGAAAAACTCTTCCTCTTTCCTTTCCGCTGTTCATATCAGATGCATCGCTATTTGGCTGGCTGTTTTGGCTTGATCTCAGGTAGACACTGTCAATGTCGGCCACGGAAGCTGGCGAAACGTTCCTGTGCCAGAAGGGCGCGGGAACGTCGCAATGGCCCTGCTCTGCCGCCAGCGCTGAGAAGGGCAGCAGCTTCGTGTCCATCTCTTCAATCGTTTCCGTTCTGCCTGCCAGATAGCTTTCCAACCGCTCTCTGGCTGTCAGGAAGCGCTGGCGCATCCCGCCCAGCCGCAGTTCGAGCACATCCATCCCGGCGGGCTTGCTTTCCCACGGCCAGCGGTCATGCAGCGTGGGAAGCACGCCGAACAGCGAGCATTCCGCGCCGTTGTCGCCCCACAGCGTCACGAGCACCTGCCGTATCCCCTGAGCCACGCAGGCCGGAAAGGCGTGCCGCGCGCATTCGATGCTGAAATGGTTGCAGGGAACGTAGCTGTTGGCCTTGCGTGCGCTGGCAGCAAAGACGATGTTGGGCGTGATCTGCAAATGCGCGTTCAGCATGGCGTCATAGTGCGCACTGTCAAAGCTGTAATAATCCCAGTAAATCAGCGCCGTATCCCCGGGCAGCTTTTCTCCCACCGACGGATCGACGGCGCAGTCCGCCCTGTAGTATTCTCCGCCCGCGGCCAGCCGGAAGAACATATCGCTCCACAGCATCGGCCTGAAGCCGTACCGGTTCGCCAGGCAATGTACCCGCTCAAAATGTCGCAGGAGCAGCTGCGTGCGGTCAGTGAAGCCGTGCTTTTGCAGGTATTTTCCAAGCCCCAGCATATGCGCCTCGTCCATGCCGATATTGATCTTTTCCGTGCGGAAGCACCGGCGCATTTTCGCGAAGATCGCCTCGATCAGCCGCCCGGTCTTCTCTTCGTCCAGCAGCAGAATATCGTCAACGTCCACATAATCCCGCATGGCGTCCCATTTGAGGGTCTGCTTCAGGTGCGCCAGCGTCTGCACGGCGGGAACCAGCTCGATCCCCAGCGCCGCGGCGTAATCGTCCAGCGCCGACAGCTCCGCGTCCGTGTAGCCCTGCCATCCATAGCCGAAATAGGGATAGTCCTCCAGAATGAAAACATCCTCCATATACAGCTGCAGCGTGCGATATCCCATCCGCGCCAGAATGCGCAGCAGACGCTTCACGCTCTCCACGCGCGGCACGGCGTTGCGTGAGCAGTCCAGCATAGCGCCGAGACTTTCAAAGGCGGGCGTCTGCCGCAGGATAAAGCCTGCTTTTCGGCGCTATGCGCCCGGATCCGTCCCACCGCCTGTCCCACCTCCACGGCTGCCCAGCTGTACCGACCAGCCGTTATCCTCTTTCTTCAGTACTATGCCGCCGTTCCCCGGCATAAAGAGGATCTTCTCCGCCGCGCCCAGCTCCCGCGCGATCTATTTGAGATTCAGTGTCTCCTGCATGCCTTTAATCCGCCTTTCTATTAAAAAGGAGGGAGCGCCTGCGCGCCCCCTCCGGTCGTTGTTTTCAGTTGTCGGCGGCAGGATCAATAGCCCATCTCGGCAGCCTTTTCGTTGACTTCCTGGATCATGGCCTCCAGACCCTTGTCCTCGTAGGACTTGAGCAGGTCCTCCACCATCTTTTCGACAGGCTCGCTGCCCATCATCACCGCCATCAGGTCGTCCGCCTGATAGATGATGAACTTGTCCTTGAGCGGCGTGGACATATAGGTGATGCGCATGTCGAAGGAGGGAAGCTCGCCGGTGGCCACGGCCTGATCGTAGAGGTCGAAGTCGCCGTCACGATATTCTTCCGTAGGCGCGCTGGTGGGATAATCCCGGTTGGTGCGGGACTGTCCCCAGCTGACCAGACCGTTGAGGATGCCGGTGGAGGGATACTTGGCGCCCAGCGAGGTGTCGGTCAGCAGGGACACGGCCTTGCCGTCCTTCATCTCGTAATCCACGCCCTCGATGCCCCAGTTGATCAGCATCTGACCTTCCTTGGAAACGAGGAAGTCGTACAGCTGCAGGATCTTTTCCATCTTGGCTTCGTCTACCTTGGCAGACACGTAGGACTCGGACCAGGCAGTACGGAACATGGGGAAGGTGCGCACGCCGTCCTTGCCCTCCAGAACGCCCAGAACCCTGACGTCGTCGAAGAAGTCGCGGCCGTCGTTGGCAGCGGGCCAATCCTTGCCGAAACGACCGTAGCACGCTTCCACGCCGCCGCCGCCCAGAATCGCGGCGGACCGGCCGGTGAGGAACTTCTCGGCAGCCGTGGAGGAGGTGGTCAGCGCGTAGTCCTTCTCAATGGTGCCTTCCTCGTACATGTCGCGGGCCAGCTGGAAGGTGGCCAGCATGTCGGTGGTGAAGTAGCGGGGACGGAACATGCCGTCCTCGCCCTTGACCCACTTATAGTCGCTGCCGCTGCCGTCGGACATGGCGGCGGGCATGCTGTAGGTGAACAGGAAGCCGTCCAGCTGCTTGGCCTGCAGGGAGGTCAGGCCCTGAATCTGCTTGCCCTCCGGGTCGGCCTTGATGATGGCCTGAATCATCGCACGGAACTCGTCGAAGGTTTCCGGCTCCTTGGTGACGCCGGCCTTCTGGGCCAGATCCCAGCGGTACACGATGACGCGGTCGCCGATCATCCAGTAGGGGTTGGGATGGCTCTTGCGGGGGATGCAGTACAGCTGGCCGTCGAGCTTGAGGGCCTGAATGTCATCCACGTTCAGATATTCCATCAGGTTGGGATACGCGCTCAGGTCGGCGGGCAGGGGCCGCACCACTTCGTCGGCGATCCACGCATAGTAGTTGGGGGTACAGATGGCGTCGATGGAGAAAATGTCCGGCAGAGAGTCGGCCGCAGCCCACGCCTGAATCTTCTGGACATAGTCGTCCCAGGTGGTGTTCATCGGCTCCAGACGGATGCCGAATTTCTGCTCCAGCATGTCGCGCACCGCGTCGTCGCCCATGCCCAGCGCCGTTTCCACGTCCCAATGGGCGATTCGGATGGTCACGGGCTCATCCGCCAGCGCGAAGGAGTGCAGCGTCAGCACCATCACGAGGGCCAGCAGGAAGGTCAGCATTTTTTTCATGGGGATCCTCCTTTTTTCTGTTTTTTTATTTCCACCGCCCCAAGGGCGGTCAGAACCTTATTCCTTGATGGAGCCGATCATCACGCCCTTGACGAAATACTTCTGCACGAAGGGATAAACGCACAGGATGGGCAGGGCGGTGATAACGATCGTGCCCATCTGCACGGACTGGGCGGGAATCTTCTTGCCCGACGTGATCTGGGCCATCAGGGAGAGCTGGTTGTTCATGTTGATCAGCACCTCCCGCAGATAGATCTGCAAGGGATACAGGCTTTTTTCGTTGATGTACAGGTAGGCGTTCCACCATTCGTTCCAGCGCTCCACCGCATAGAAGAGCAGGAAGGTCATGGTAAAGGGAAGGGAAATGGGCAGGATGATTCTCAGCAAAATCTGCAAATCACCCGCGCCGTCGATGATGGCCGCCTCCTCCAGACTGGGGGAAATGGAACGGAAGTAGTTCTTCATGATGATGACGTAGTAGGAGCTGACCGCCCAGGGAAGGATCATAGACCAGATGGAATTGATCAGCCCGTAGTCCTTCATGACCAGATAGGTGGGGATCATGCCGCCGGAAAACAGCATGGGAATCACCACCAGCGTCAGCAGGAAGTTCCGCCCCGGCAGGCGCTTTTTGGAAAGCACGTAGGCCCCGGCCACGGAAAGCAGCATGTTGATGGACGTGCCCACGATGGTGACGAACAGGGTATTGCCAAGGGACAGGAAGAAGTACACATCGCCCACGATGGTTTTGTACCCCTCCAGATCTAGCGCCCAGAACCACATGTAGGGCGTATACTTCGCCTGCGCCGCGATGTTGGAAAAGGACAGAATCAGCACATTATAAAAGGGATAGACCGTTATCAGGGCCAGAATGCCCAGAACGGCGATCAGGATAACGTCAAAGGCGCTCGCACGCTTTTTCTTACGAAGGGTAGCCATGGCTTCGCTCCTTTCGGTCTTGGGGTCAGAACAGGCCGTCCTCGCCGCAAGCGGTCACCAGCCGGTTCGCGCCCAGCATCATCAGAACGCCGATGACGGATTTGCTCAGCCCCACGGCGGTGGTGTAGCCGAAGTTCTTCGTTCCGCCGAAGGAGGTGCGGTAGATGTAGGTATCGATGGTATCCGCCACCTCGTATACCGGCGAGGAGTACAGATTGAACACCTGATCGAAGCTGGCGCCCGTCGTCATGATGCGCCCGATTTCCAAAATCAGCATGATGAGAATGGTGGAGCGGATGCCGGGCAGCGTGATATGCCAGATCTTCCTCCAGCGGTTCGCGCCGTCGATCTCGGCGGCCTCGTACAGCCCCGGGTCGATGCCCGCCAGCGCGGCCATGTAGATGATCGTATCCCAGCCCGCTTCCTTCCAGATATTGGAAAACCAGATGAAGGGCCGGAAGCCTGTCAGGCTCAGCAGCGGAGAGACAGACTCCATCCCCCACACCGTCAGCAGCTGATTGATCACGCCGTTGGAGGCGAACATGTTTTTCAGGATGCCCGCCATGACGACCCATGAGATGAAATGCGGAAAGGTGAACACCGTCTGATAAATCTTTTTGATGCGGGCATGCTGAAGCTCGTTGAGTGCCAGCGCCAGCATAATGGCCATCGGGAACTGCAGCGCCAGCTTGCCCAGGCTGAAGATCACGGTGTTGCGCAGGGAGCGCAGGAATTCCCCGTCGGTCAGGAACTCGCGGAAGTTGTTCAGCCCTACCCACGCGCTGCCCCAGATGCCGCCCTTGTAGGAAAACCGCTCAAACGCCAGATACAGGCCTGCCATGGGCACATAGCAGAACATCACGTACCAGACGATCAGCGGCAGGATCAGCAGATACAGCACGCGGCAGTTCCATATCCGCCGCCACAGGAAGCCGGGACGATTGAGCCGGGTGGTCGTCACGTCTGTCATATCGCGCTCTCTCCTTGCGTCAGAAAATGATCTTTTCGAATTGCTTTCATTATAATCGAAGGTTGCGCCTTGACAAAATGGTCTGATTTGGCCTGTTTATGTCAAAGCTGTAACCAGCGCGGCTGTACGCTGTCTTTTTTTGCACCTCAGGCCGAATTATTGCATATCGCCAAATCCGCGTCGGATATGTTATAATCAATGCACAAGCGCGAAGCCCGTTTTCCGGTTCTCCGGAGGGCTGTCCGCTTCGCGCCGCCAAACCCGCCGGAACGGAATCAAAACACCCTTTTCTTTTACGACCTGCCTCGCCGGGAACGAACAGCCGCACGGAAGGGGGCTTCGAATGGGCCGTCGCAGCATTCGGACACAATTTATGGGGATCGTCGTTCTGCTGTCCCTTTCCTTCGCCGCGCTCAGCCTGACCGCCTATCAGGGCGTATGCAGCCTTTTGGATAAAAAGAACCACGGCTATGCCATGAACAGCAGCCTTGCCTACGCGTACAGCATGAACGACCTGTTTCTGCGGGTGACCAATATCAGCGGTCTGCTGGCCACCAACAGCGACGTGCTGGCCTTTCTGTCCGAACCGCTGAATGAAAATACGGTGGGCCTTGTGCGCCGTTTGTCCGACGTTCTGTTCGCCTTTGTGGCCACCAACCCGGATATTCCGGATATTTCCATCGCCGGCCGGAAGTCTCACCGCTCGGTCATCTATTCCACCGCCATGCTGGACGATCTCTGGCAGCGGATGGGCAGCCGCCGGGGCGTTCAGTGCCTGGGCATGGTGGATACGCGGCTTCTGACCCAGAACGAAGCGCCGTCGCCGTTTCTGGTATTCGGCTGCAATGTGTTTCCCAGCGGAGCGCAGGAGCCCTCCGGCTGCCTGTTTCTTTCGGTCAATCTGTCTCATTTCGTGGCTGACAGCGCGCTGTTTCTGGATCAGAACAGCCGAACCGCCCGGCATTTTCTGGGCGTGAGCCGGGAGGCGCTGTATCCTTTCCGGGGCGATTTTTCCGCCGCCCGGCAGGTGGAGGAGGATATCCGCGCCCATGCCCGCCAGTTTGACATTACCGGCTCCGCTCCCGTCAACCTGTCGACCGAGCGGTACGACTACATCTGCCTGTTCCTGCCCCAGTCCGATTTCTATATCGTCAGCGCCATCGACAAGTGGGAAACCGTCGCCGATCTGGACGGAACCCGCCTGTATATGACGCTGGCGATCGTGCTGTTTACCGGTTTTCTGCTGCTGGCGTTTCTGCTGCTTCTGCGGGGCGTCGTCCGGCCCATCCGCCTGTTTCACGCCCACATCCACTCCATCCGCGACGGCGACCGCCGGGCCATGCGCCAGCCGCTGCGCCTGAAGGGCTGCCGGGAAATCTGCGAGCTGAGCGCCGAATTCAACGAGATGCTTTCCCAGATTCTTTTTCTGGAAGACCAGCTGGTCAAGACCGTGGAGAACCTCTACGCCGCGGACATCGAGCGTCAGAAGGCGGAAATCGCCCATCTGCGCAGCCAGATCAACCCCCATTTTCTGTATAACACGCTGGAATCCATCAAGGGGCTGGCGGCGCGGCACGGCGTTCCGGAAATCGCCGACGTCGCCACGGCCATCGGCAAAATCTCCCGCTACAGCATCAAGGGGGCCGTAACCGTTACGCTGGCGGAGGAGATGGAAATCGCCGACGCTTATCTGCGCATTCAGAAGATCCGCTTTGGAAACCGCTTCGAGCCCATCGTGAGCATTCCCGAGGGCTGCCGGACGCTGACGGTGCCCAAGATGCTCCTGCAGCCGCTGGCCGAAAACGCCGTGATCCACGGGCTGGAAAACCGGCGCGAGGGAACGCTGTACATCAGCGCCCACACTCAGGAGGACGATCTGCTCGTCGTGGTGCAGGACGACGGCGAGGGCATGAGCCCCAAACGGCTGGAGGAAATTCGCCGTCTGCTGGAGATGGAGAAGGAAGCGCCGGAGGGCGGGCAGATCGGCCTGCGCAATATTCACCGGCGCATCCGACTGTCCTGCGGGGAAAAATACGGCCTGACCATCGACAGCGCCCCCCGGAGAGGGACGAAGGTGACGGTGCGCCTGCCCGCAGGACGCGCGGCGCAGGCAGAGGAGGAGGAGACGGTATGTACCGGGTGCTGATCGTGGATGATGAAGAAAATGTGATCGCCTCGCTGAAAGAAAGCATCCCCTGGACATCCATGAACCTTGAAGTGGCGGGAGAAGCGGACAGCATGGCCAGAGCGCTGGAGCTGGCGCGAAAGCGCCCCTTTCACATCGTGGTGTCGGATATCAAAATGCCGGGCGGAAGCGGGCTGGAGCTTTTTCGCGAGCTGATGGCATTCTCTCCGGACACGCAGGGCATTCTCGTCAGCGGACACGCCGACTTTGCCTACGCCCAGAAGGCGTTCCAGTGCGGCGTGATCGGGTACTGCCTCAAGCCGGTGGACGCAGCCGACCTGTGCGCTTACCTGAAAAAGGCCGTTCTGCGTCTGGAGCAGAACGCTGCGCCGAGCCGGGAGGCACAGCTTTCCGCCGCCATCGCCGAGGAGGAGCCCGGCGCGCTGGCGGCGGCGCTGGGGCGCTTTGGGATGGATGCGGAGCGTTTCTATCTCGCCGTGGCCGACGGCGGAGACCACCCGGGGCAGATGATTCCCGGCAAAGCCTGCGTCCGGGTGCAGAAGGGCCTTCTGTGCAGCTTTCTTGAGCGCCCCCTCACGCAGGCTCAGGCGGAGGCCACCGTGGCCCGGCATCAGCTGAACGGGCTGGGCTATCTGACGGCTCCCAGCCGCCCGGACACGCTGGCGCAGGATCTGCGGACGGCGGTATCCATGGCGATGCACCGTTTCATGACAGGCCGTCGTCAGGCGGTCTGCCGCTGCGGGACGGAAGACCGAAATGTCCTTGCGGGCCTTCAGGACGCGATGGCCTGTCAGGATGACATTCGGCTGACCCAGCTTCTTCGGGACATGCAGCTCCGCCTGCCGGACATCAGCGTCGGCTGTGCATTCCGCATGAGCAACATGCTCCATAATTATCGATTTGCGTCTTCCTTTGAGGAAGAAGAAAGCGGCTATGCCTACGATTTGAGCCATCTTCTGTCCATGTATGGGAACGTTCAGGAAATGCTGGCGGATCTGGTCCGGCTGGTGGAGGAGCCCAGCCTTCCGGTGGAAACCGGGTTTGAAAGCGGAAACGTTCACTTTCTTCAGATCATCCGATATATCCACCGCCATTACGCCGACGATCTGTCGCTGAACACGCTGGCGGAGGTGCTTCACATGACCCCCGGCTATGTCAGCCGCTTGTTCAGCCGTGAGTCCGGCACCACCTATCGGAAATATCTCACGGAGCTGCGGGTGGAAAAGGCAAAGGAGCTGCTGGCCACCACCGGACTTTCCATCGCCGAGGTGTGCGACCGCGTGGGCTTCAACGATTATTTTCATTTTCTGAAAACGTTCAAGCGGCTGACGGGCACAAGTCCGGGAAAATATGCCGGCGGCGCTTCCGAAGGCTTCTGAAAAGACGAGCGTCTGAATACGGCTGGAAGGAGCGCGTTATGAAAGCCCTGACGTTTCTGCTCAAGCCCGTTTCCTCTGCGTGCAACATGGGCTGCGATTATTGCTTTTATGCGGACGTAAGCGCCCGCAGAGCGCTGCCCTGCGCACCCCGAATGACCGAGCCCTTCCTGCGCGAAATGCTGGGCCGGATCCGCCTGTCGCTGTCCGACGGCGACGCGGTCTGCTTTGTGTTTCAGGGCGGCGAGCCCACGCTGGCCGGGCTGGACTTCTATCGGCGCTTTTTTGAGATCACCGGGGAATGGGAGCGCCGGTTGCGAATCAGCTACGCTTTCCAGACCAACGGCCTGCTGCTGGACGAGGAATGGTGCGCGCTTTTGAAACGGAGAAACCTGCTGACGGGGCTCTCGCTGGATCTGCCGCGAACGGCCCACGACGCCATCCGCACAGACCCGGCGGGCGCCGGCACCTACGTCAGGGTTCTCCACGCGATGAACCTGCTCAAACGCCGCGGTCTTGCGTTCAACGTGCTCTCCACGCTCACCAGTGAAGCGGCGGCGCAGCCGCAGGCGGTATGGCGCGCGGTTCGCGCGCTGGAGATCCCGTATATCCAGTTCACGCCCTGCCTGGGCCCGCTGGACGCGCTGGAGTACGTCCGGCACCGGCTGTCGCCCGAGGGGTTCGCAGCGTTTTACAAGGCGGTTTTCCGTCTCTGGGCGAGCGATGTCTGCAACGGCGGCGCCTGCAGCGTCAAACTGTTCGACGACCTGATCGACCTGCTGGCGACGGGCCGAACGGTCGCCTGCGGGCTGGACGGCCGCTGCCGCTCACAGCTGGTGGTGGAGGCAGACGGCAGCGTTTACCCCTGCGATTTTTACTGTACAGACGATTTTCGCTCCGGGAATATCCTGACCGACCCGCTGGACGCGCTGCTGCGCGCCCCCTCGGTATCGGAGCGGCTGCATGCGGCGCTCCCGTCCCTGTGCAGTTCGTGCTCCTATCGAAATCTGTGCGGCGGCGGCTGCCCCAGGATGCTGGGAGAGATGTACATGCGCGGCGATTCCTATTGCGGTTACGCCGATTTTCTGGACGAGGCGCTGCCGACGCTGACGGGGATCGCCGCCGCTCTCTGCAGGCGGCTGCGGCCGCGCTGAACCGATGAAGGAGGCGGCAATGAAGTTATCCGTGCGAAGCGGTTCCACGATCCGCAGAAGGCTGACGCTCTCCAACTGGTATGTCACGGTGATTCCGATGATCTGCCTGTTTGCCGCGCTTTCCGTCGTTTTTCTCATGGATATGCGGGAAAAGGAAATCCGGCAGACTCGAACGGAAATGGAACGCGCTTGCGCGGAGGCGGATCGCTGGCTGGATCTGGCGGCCGAAGCGCTTTCCATGCTGGGACTGGACGTCAACGTCCAGAACGCCATGTCGCGCTATGCAGGCGCGGCGCTGAAGGAGCAGCTGGACTATCGGGATTTTTTCCGCAATCGGCTGGCAGGCTTGTATCCCTCCAATATGCAGATGGTGAACGCTGCGATCTATCTGAAATCTGGAGAAAAAAGCTTTTCGCGGGATTATCAGGATGCGGATCTGGCGGCGTTTTTTGCCCATGACCCGTGGTTTCGCGAGCTTCTCTCCGGAGAGAAGACGGCGTATACCGGGCTGGGAAGCGGGATGACGTCCGAAGAGCAGGTGATCCGCCTTGCTCGGAGTATCCAAAGCATGCGCAGCGGGCAGGTGCTGGGGCTGGGGTATATGGAGCTGTCAGTCGTGCGTCTGACGCGCTGCTTTGAGCCGATGACCGCCGGACGCAGCGCCCGTCTGCTGCTGGGCGACGCGCTTTCATTGGGCGGCGATCCGCTCTCCGGCGTTCGCTATACCGTGAAAGGCCGTGTAAAAGCCCTGGATATGGACGTTGTATGTCACGTCGCTTCGCTTGAGCTGTCGCGGGCGCTGATCACCGCGTTCGCCTGGTTCTTCTGCGGCCTCGGGTTGCTGATGGGGCTGGTCTATCTTATCGACAAGCGGCTTGCCGATTTCTTTGCGCGAAGGATTCTTGCGCAGGTAGCCGCCGCCCGGCGGATGGGAAAGGGCGATTTTGACATTGCGCTCGGAGACGCGGAAAACGATGAAATCAGCGAGCTCTCGCGCAGCCTGGAGCAGACCGCGCGGGAAATGAAGAGGCTGATCGAGGAAAAATATCTGGCGGAGATCCAGCGCCAGCAGGCGGCTCTCCATGCGCTGCAAAGCCAAATCAATCCGCATTTCATTTTCAACACGCTGGAGCGCATCTCCATGCTTGCGCTGATTCATGACCGCTATGAAATCGTCGGCATCGTGCAGTCCTTTTCCGCCATGATGCGATATGCCATCGCTCCCACGGCGCTTGTGTCGCTTGAAGAGGAGATTGAAAACGTCAGGCATTATCTTTCCATTCAGCGTTCGCGCTTTGAGCGTCCGTTCCGCGTACAGTATGACCTGCCGCATGGGGAATCGGGGCTGGTGCTGCCGCGTCTGACGCTTCAGCCGTTGGTGGAAAACGCATTCCGTCACGGCTTCGACTCGCAGGCGGCGGAAACGATGTGTCTGCATCTGGCAGTGCGCAAGGACGGCAGCGGGACGGTGGTCGCGGTAGGAAATAACGGCCAGCCCATCTCCCCAAAGCGCATCGGGGAAATCATGCGGCTGCTGGAGGTTCCTTTAGATAGGGAAACGCAGGACTGCTTCGCCCTGCGCAACATCAGCCAGCGGCTTCGCCTGATTTACGGCCGGCAGGCGAGCCTTTCGATCTGCTCCGAAAACGGCGAAACGTGGGTGCGGCTTTGGCTGCCTGGGAGGGAGGATCATGACGAACATTCGCATCCTGCTTTGCGACGATGAAAAAGTGATCCGCACGGGTCTACGAAAAATGCTGACGCAGGCCTACGGCGGCTGTGTGGAAATCGCGGAGGCGGCGGACGGGCAGGCCGGCTGCGCGATGTATGAAATCTGGCGGCCTGATCTGGTCATTACCGATATCCGGATGCCCGGCATGGATGGGCTGGAGCTGGCGCGCCGTCTTGCAGTGCAGCAGATCGAAAGCTGCGTAGTGATTCTGAGCGCATACAGCGATTTTCAGTATGCACGGCAGGCGCTGCGCTACGGCGTGTCGGATTATCTGGTAAAGCCCGTCAATCACTTCGAACTGGAGGCGCTTATACGCCGGCACTTTGGGCTGAATCCCGCCCAAGAGCCGCCGTCCGTCTCCAAAGAGGATGATCACAGCATTGTAGGGAGGGCCGTCGCTTATATTGAAAACAATTTTTACCGCAATCTCTCGCTGGAAGAGGTCAGCGGCCACATCCATGCAAACGCCAATTACCTTTCCAGCCTGTTCAAGGCAAAAACAGGCATGAAATATATTGATTATCTGACGAGCCTTCGTATGGAAAAGGCGGATCGTCTGATTCGCCGTACCGACCTTCGGGTGGCTGATATCGCGCAGATGGTAGGCTACGCTTCGGTCAAGCATTTTGGTCGTCTGTATCGGGAACGCTTTGGCATAAGCCCTTCGGATGTGCGGAATGAAATGAAAAAAAAGCCCTCTGAACTGTAAAATCGTCCCATTGTCAGATTTTCAGGCTGCTTATACAATATAAGCAGGAAAATCAGGAACAACCGATTGGACAAGGAGGATGAACCGCATGAAAAAATGGTTTGCTTTTCTTCTGATTCTGGCTCTGACACTGACCTCAGCGCTCGCGCTGGCTGAACAGACGACGATCACAATGAGCACATGGCTGGCCACGGAGGACGGCACCAAGGCCGTCTATCAGGAAATGCTGGATGATTTCATGGCCGCCAACCCGGATATCAAAGTGGAGGTTATCGCCCTGCCCTTTAATCAGAACAAGGATCAGGTGCTGCTGGCAGGCACGAACGGCGACGCAGCGGATGTGATCATGGGAAATTCCCAGATGATGGGCGCGTTCAACGCCGCCGGATTGTGCGCCGAGTTGGACGGGCTGATCGACCCGGAAATCACGAAGGACATCTATCCCGGCTACCTTTCGGGAACTACCTATGACGGCAAGCTCAAGGCCGTTTCATGGGCGCCGCATCCGCTGGTACTCTACTACAACGTGGAGCTCTTCGCCGCCGCCGGGCTGGATCCGGCGACGCCGCCCGCCACGTGGGACGACATGCTTGACGCCGCCCGGAAAATAGCAGCGCTGGGCAGGGACGGCGACGGCAACCAGCTCTACGGGTTGGGAATCCCTACTGCAAAGGTGACATATTCCGGAGCCGCTCTCAACGGCATCCTCTACGCCTATGGCGGACGCTTTGTCGATGAAAACGGCAATGTGGATATCGTCAGCGACGCCAACATCGCCGTTTTCCAGATGCTCAAGGAATTGACAGATGAAATGGTCATTCCTTCCGCACTGGAGATCAAGGATCTCCGCGGAATGTTTGCCAGCGGAACGCTGGGCATGATCGTGGACAGCGACGCCGCGCTTGCGACCTTCCGCTCCGCCAGCGGGCAGGGAAAGGCGTTTGACGAAAAAATCAGCGTGTGCACGATTCCCATCGGCGCGACGGGGCGCAGCGAGACAGTCTACACCGAGCATCAGCTCACCGTGTACGCCAAATCCGAAAAGAAGGAAGCGGCAATAAAGCTGGTGGAATTCCTGATCAGTCGGGATGCAATGGTAAAGTATCACGCCGCGTGTGCGATTCTCTCTCCCCGTGCGTCCATCGCTACGCTGCCGGAGATGAACGAGGACGCCTTTACCGAGACGTTCAACAGGCAGTCGCTGACAGCCAGTCCGCTGCCCGCTTCCAATCCCATGTTTGACAACGCCATGAACGAAATGACCAAGGCCATGGAGCGGGTAATCATCGGCGGAGAGGATATCAAATCCGTGCTGGAAGAAACGCAGCAGACCATCGCTGAGCTTTATGACAGGTATTGACGCGCTGCGTCTGCAGGGCCGCAGGGATTCCTGCGGCCCTGTTTTTCAAATAATATTGTTTTGAAGGGAGATCCCCCTATGACGACGCCCACAGCGCCGGTGAGCGGCAAAAAAAGAAACGGGAAAACTCGCAACTTGTTCGCGGCCGGTCTGCTCACGCCGGCAGTGATACTGCTGAGCTTTACCATTATCCTGCCGGTTTTTCTGGTGATCGGCCTTAGCTTTTTCAAATACAATCTGCTGAATCTGGATAAAATCGAATGGAACCGATTCGCCAATTATACGGCTATTTTCAAAAACCCCCTGTTCTTTGCCTCCTTCGGCCGCACGCTTGTCTATGTGTTCGGCACGGTTTTCACCCAGTTCCTGATCGGGCTGGGAGCGGCGCTGCTGCTGAACTGGCGCGCACTGCGGGGAAGCCGGCTCTATCGCACGCTGCTGTTCCTCCCGTGGACCGTCCCGTCGCTGGTCGTCGCGGTGGTGTGGATGTTTATGTATCAGCCTCAGTATGGCGTCATCAATTCCGTTCTGCGCTTACAAAACGCCAATCTGCTCGGCGGCATTCATACAGCCATGCCGGCTGTGATTTTCGCGGCTGTGTGGAAGCAAATGCCGCTGATGATGATTATGCTGCTCAGCGGGTTGCAGACGGTGCCGGAAAACCTGCAGGAAGCCGCCGCCATTGACGGCGCAGACGCCTTCCAGCGCTTCGGAGCCATCGTCCTCCCCTGCCTGATGCCCGTTTTGAAAACCGTAACGCTGACCTCCATCATCACGAATTTTCAGATGTTCGTGCTGTTCTTCACGATGACGGGGGGCGGCCCTGTACGCGCGACCACGACGCTGACCATCTATACCTATGAAACGGCCTTTACCGGTTTCAATCTGGGGCGCGGCGCGGCAATCGGCGTATGCTGGCTGGTATTTCTGGTGAGTTTCTCCGCAATTTACAACAAAGTGCTTTCCCTGCGGGAAGTATCCTACTGAGGAGGCCGCGCATGAAAATTTCCCTCTCGAAGCGTATTCTTTCTCAGGCTGCGGCTGCTGCGCTGGCCGTCCTGTTTGTGTTTCCCATTTACTGGATGATCGTCACCTCGCTCAAGCCCAATGCGTCGATTCTCCGGCTTCCGCTGGAATTCTGGCCGAGAGAATTTACCGGCGCAAACTATCGTGCCATTCTTTCGGACGGCCTGTTCCCCATATACTATAAAAATAATCTGATCGTTTCTCTTGCTACCACCGTGCTGACGCTGCTCATTGCCATTATGGCGGCTTATGCTTTTTCGCGTTTTCCCTTTCGCGGCTCCAGGACGCTGCAGATGCTGTTTCTGTCCACGCAGATGTTTCCGGCCGTGGTGCTGCTTATCGCGCTGTACAGCCTGTACGCAAAGCTGGGTCTTATCAATACCTATACGGCGCTGATCCTGGCCTGCTCCACCAATGCGCTGCCCATGTCCATCTGGATTCTGAAAGGCTTTTTTGACACGGTTTCAAAATCGCTGGAAGAAGCGGCGTATATCGACGGCGCGTCCAGAGGATACAGCATGGTGAGGATCATCGTCCCGCTGGTACAGCCCGGCATTCTGGCGGTAGGCCTGTATTCCTTTCTGATTTCCTGGGAGGATTTTCTCTGGGGCTTAAATCTGGTAAATCGGCTGGATATGCGCACATTGGCTTCCGGCATTTCGTTGAGCTATTTGGGAGAATATACCTACGACTGGGGAAAGGTGATGGCCGCCACCGTCAGCGCGGCGCTGCCTGTGCTGGTCGCCTTTATCTTTCTGCAAAGATATTTAATCTCCGGACTGACTGCCGGAGCGATTAAGGAGTGATCCCTGTGCGACCGAACATCCTGTTTTATTTCACCGACCAGCAGCGCTGGGACACGCTGGGCTGCATGGGCCAGCCGCTGCCCGTCACGCCCTGTCTGGACGCGCTGGCCGCCGACGGCGTGTGCTTTGAGCAGGCGTACAGTCCGCAGCCCGTCTGCGGCCCCTGCCGCGCCATGTTCCAAACGGGACAATGGGCCGCGCAGCTGGGCTGCTTCCGCAACAACCTGGCCCTGCCGGAAAACGTAAAGACCGTGGCGAACTGGTTTGAGGAGGCCGGCTATGAGACCGCCTATGTGGGCAAATGGCATCTGGCCAGCAACGGCGAACTGGAAAAAGCGCCGAAGATCGATTATACCGTCACGGCCATTCCCCCCGAGCGCAGGGGCGGCTACCGGGGCTTCTGGCGGGCGGCGGACGTGCTGGAATTCACTTCCCACGGCTATGACGGCTATGTGTTCGATGAAAACATGGACAGACGCACTTTCACGGGCTACCGGGCGGACTGCATCACGGATTTTGCGCTGGAATTTCTGGACGGCTACGACGGCCAAAGGCCCTTCTTCCTGACTGTTTCGCACATCGAACCCCATCACCAGAACGACCGCGGCCATTACGAGGGGCCGGAGGGGTCGAAGGAACGGTTCGCCCATTTCACGCTGCCGCCCGATCTGGCGGCGTTGGGCGGCAACGCCGCGGAGGAATACCCGGATTATCTGGGCTGCTGCCGCAGCCTGGACGACAATCTGGCACGGCTGGTGAAAAAGCTGCGGGACATGGGCGTCTATGACGACACAGTGATCGTTTTCGCGTCGGATCACGGCTCCCATTTCAAAACCCGCAATCAAGACCGCCACCTGAACGGATACGACGACTACAAGCGCTCCTGCCACGACGCCTGCCTGCATGTGCCGCTGATCGTCCGGGGCCCCGGCTTCCGGGGCGGAAAGCGGGTCAGGGAGCTGGTAAGCACCGCGAGCCTGCCGAAAACCTTCCTCGCCATGGCCGGCGTTTCAGCCGACATGATCGGTGAAAATCTGCAATCCGTAGCGGACGGGAAGGTCGATGGACGCGAGAACGCCGTTTTCGCGCAGATCAGCGAAAGCCGCGTAGGGCGTTGCGTGCGTACGGCGCGCTATCTGTACAGCGTGTACGCGCCGGGCAAAAACGGCGGGGAATGCGCGGACAGCGACGTATACGCCGATGATTTCCTCTACGATATGGACAGCGACCCATGGCAGCTGCACAACCTGGCGGGCGACCCCGCCTATGCGTCCGTGCGGGACGAGCTGGCCGCGCTGCTCATCCGCAAAATGAAGGAAGCAGGCGAAAGGCCGCCGCGCATCGAGCGCTTATAGGAGCGAAAGCGGACTCGTCCATACCCGGCCGCGTGAAACGATTTTCAACCGCTCACCAATTCCGTCAAAGACAGGAGAGAAGCCATGCTCAACCGACTGCTGATCATCCATGGGGGCGGCCCCACCTGCGTGCTGAACGCCTCCGCCTATGGCGTCATCCGGGAAGCCCAAAAACACCCTGAAAAAATCGACGGCGTCTTCGGCTGCATGGGCGGCGTCGGCGGCCTGCTGAACCGGAATTTCCGCAGGCTGGACAGCCTTGCGCAGGAAAAGCTGGAGCGGCTCAAATATACGCCGGGTACTGTGATCGGTTCCTCCCGCTATCCGCTGGCTGCGGACGATTACGCCCGACTGGCAGACGTCCTCCGGGAAGAGGGCTTCGGCTATGTGCTCATGAGTGGTGGGAACGGCACCATGGACACCTGCGGGCGGCTGCACCGGGCGTGCGCCCCCAAAGGGATTCTGGCGGGCGGCGTTCCCAAGACCATCGACAACGATATTTCCGTTACCGACCATTCGCCTGGTTTCGGCAGCGCTGCGCGCTATATCGCCGGGGCGGTGCGGGCAATCGGGGAGGATGTGAAAAGCCTGCCCATCCACGTATGCATCGTGGAGGCCATGGGCCGAAACGCAGGATGGATCGCCGCCGCCTCCGCATTGGCTCGGAAGGATTCCGGCGACGCGCCGCATCTGATTTATCTGCCGGAGCGCCCGTTCGACGAGGAAGCGTTCCTCCGGGATGTAAAGGCGCTGCACGAGCGACAGGGCGGCGTGGTGGTCGTGGTCAGCGAGGGGCTGAAGAACAGGGACGGACAGCCAATCGTTCCGCCCCTGTTTCAAACAGGCCGCGCCGTCTACTACGGCGACGTGAGCGCCTATTTGGCTGAATTGGTGATCCGGCGGCTGGGTGTCAAGGCCCGCAGCGAAAAGCCGGGGCTGCTTGGCCGCGCCCAGACCGAGATGCAGTCCTTCGTCGACCGGAACGAGGCCGTTGAGGCCGGAGCGGAAGCCGTGCGCGTCCTGCTGGACGGACAAAGCGGCTTCATGACGGGCTTTAAGCGCGTTTCTACGGAGCCGTACCGGGTCAGACTAATCCGCATTCCGCTGGAGGACGTGACGCTGGCCGAACGCACGCTGCCCCCGGAATATATCGCACCCTCTGGCCATGACGTGACGAATGCTTTCCTTTCATGGGCGCGTCCCCTGCTGGGCGATGATTTCCCGGAATACTTCTCATGGTAACAGCCTTTCGTGCGCCATGAGCGCCCATTCTGCCTTCGAAAGGGATAATGAAATTTCATACTTTTCTTCTCCACGTGCATTCCGCTATACTGAAAATGGATCAAAAAGACAAAACATGCATAAGGAGAAGGACAATGAACGATCTGACAAAGCGCAGCCTGGCCGACCGTATCCCCGAAAAAGCGTGGCTGCTGCTTTCCTTTCTGACGGCAATGCTCCTGTGGTATGCGCTCTCCATTCTTCCTGCCACGTCCCGTGCGTTCCCCAACGTCGTCCGGGTCATTCAGAGCATCGGCACGATGATTCGGCGCGGCGTGCTGTGGAAGGATCTCTCCTCCAGCCTGATTTCCGTTTCCGCAGGCTACGCGCTGGGATTTGTCATCGCGCTGCCGGCGGCTATCCTGATGGCGTGGTACAAGCCCGTGCGCTGCATTGTCGAGCCGTGGATTCAGTTTATCCGCAACATTCCGCCGCTGGCCTATGTTCCGCTGATCGTCATTGCGGCGGGCGTGGGCCGCAAGCCGCAGATCATCGTCATTACCATCGCCTGCTTCCTGATCATGTGCATCACGATTTACCACGGCGTGGTCAATGTGGATGAAACGCTCATCAAGGCCGCCAGAGTGCTGGGCGCCGCCGACAGGGACATTTTCATCCGCGTCATCGCGCCCGCCACACTGCCCTTTATCCTCACAGCGATCCGGCTCGGTGCGTCCGTAGCGCTGACCACCCTGATCGCCGCTGAATCCACGGGGGCGTCGGCAGGACTGGGCATGCGCATCCGCAGCCTTAACAACAGCTTCGAGTCCGCACCGATGCTGCTGTATATCATCATCATCGGCGTGCTGGGCATCAGCATTGAAAAGCTTATCAAGCTAGCGGAAAGGAGACTGACCTCATGGCAGGAGAAGCGCGAAATCTGAGCAGCGTGCGCGTGCGGATCGATAACGTATACAAAACGTTTTACTCCCGAGGCAATGAGACGGTCGCGCTCAGCGGCGTGAGCCTCGACATTCACGACAACGAATTTGTCAGCGTGGTAGGCCCCTCCGGCTGCGGCAAATCGACGCTGCTCAACATCATCGCCGGATTGACCGCTCCAACGGAGGGAAAGGTATACTGCGACGGCAGGGAGGTAACGGGCACCGGCACGGAGCGGGGCGTGGTGTTTCAGCAATACGCGCTCTTCCCCTGGCTGACGGTGAAAAAAAACGTCATGTTCGCCCTGGAGATGCGCGGCGTGAAAGGAAAGGACGCCGCCGCCGGCGCGATGAAGTATCTGGAAATGGTCGATCTGGTCAAGTTCGCCGATCATTACCCCAAGGAACTGTCCGGCGGCATGAAGCAGCGCGTGGCCATCGCCCGCGCCTACGCCGCAGAGCCGGAGGTGCTTTTGATGGACGAGCCGTTCGGCGCACTGGACGCGCAGACGCGCACTCAGCTGCAGACCGAACTGCTGGCCACGTGGGAGCGGGAGAAGAAAACCTGCTTTTTCATCACCCATGATGTGGAAGAAGCGATCATCCTCGCCCAGCGCGTCGTCATCATGAGCGCGCGGCCCGGTCGGATTCGAGAAATTGTAGAGGTAAATATCCCGTATCCCCGCACGCAGGAAACAAAGCTGACCCCGGAATTCAACGCGCTGAAAAACCGCATCTGGAGTCAGGTCTATCAGGAATATCTGGCGGTGCGCAAATAAGGTGTTTTGCGGCGAGACTGCTGAAAATGAAGTCATCGGAAAAGAGGTGGATCACCCATGAAAAAACTGCTTGCCGTCCTGCTGACCTTGCTCATGACCTGTTTGCTGGCCGTCATTCCCGTCGCCGCTGAAACTGTTGAGCCCGTTGTCCTCAATGTCGCCTACATGCCCAATTACGCAAGCCTGTGGCTGGCGGTGACAGGAATCCACCAAGGCTATTTCTCGCAGCAGGGGTTCGAACTGCGTCTGGTGGAGTTTGCCGACGGTCCCACCATCATCGCCGCGATGGAAAACGGCTCCATCGATATAGGCTTCATTGGCCCCGGCGCGCACAAGCTGTGCATCAACGGCCGCGCAAAGGTTTTCTGCCTGTCCCAAATCGGAAATGCCGATGCTGTAATGGCGAGCAGGAAGGCTGGCATCTCGGCCATTCCGGATCTGAAAGGGAAAAAGGTCGGTTATGCATCCGGCACTTCCAGTGAAATGATTCTTCAATATGCCTTGGAGGACGCCGCACTGACTTGGGAAGACATCATCCCCTATGAGATGGATGCCTCCTCCTTATTTACCGCCATGCTCTCGGGCGCATTGGACGCCTGTGCATGCTGGTCTCCCGCCACCTCTGCGCTCGTTGAGCACAGCGGCGGAGATATCTTCGCCCTATGCACCAATATTGATTTTGCAGACCGCAGCGTCGCGTTGGAGTCTTGGATCGTACTGAGCGGATACTATGAAAGGCACAATGAGCGGATCGAAAAATTCACCCGCGCGCTTTATCAGGCCATGGATTTTGGATCTCAGGAGAAAAACTTCCCGCAGGTGGCTCAATGGGTTGCCGAGCAATGCGCCACAGAGGTCGAGGTGGCTCTATCACAGACGGGAGACGCAGACTGGCCAAGCCGTCAAGATGTGTTGGACTTGATCGAGAGCGGAAGGCTGGCAGAATACTACAGAACACAGCAATTGTCATTCATCGCTTCCGGGGCGATAGAACATGAGGTTCCCGTAACCGATTACATTCTCTTTGACAACATGATAAACGCGGCGCGATAAGTCCGTCCAAGCAACCCTTCACCCCGTTTGCTCTGTGCAAAAAAATATAGAAGGAGGATCACCCATGAAAAAAATGCTTGCCATTCTGCTGACCCTGCTCATGACCTGCGCGTCGGCCGTCGGCCCCGCTGCGGCTGAAGCCGTCGAACCCGTTACCCTCAACGTCGCCTACATGCCCAATTACGGCAGCCTCTGGGCTGTCGAAGCCGCCATCCACAAGGAGTTCATGGCTGCCGAGGGCATCACGGTGAATCTGGTCGAATTTGCGGACGGCCCGACGATCATCGCCGCTATGGAAAGCGGCTCCATTGACGTGGGCTACATCGGACAGGGCGCGCACAAGCTGTGCATCAACGGACGCGCCTCCATCTTTGCGCTGAGCCATATCTCCAACGGCGATATGCTCATCGGCGGCAAGGATATCACCACGGTCGAGCAGCTCAAGGGAAAGCGCGTCGCTTATTCCTCAGGCACCTCCTCCGAGGACATCCTCGTCAACAGCCTGCTCAAATACGGCATGACGATGGACGATATTCAGGCGTTTGATATGGACGCCTCCGCCATTGTGACCGCGATGCTCTCCGGCGGCGTGGACGCCTGCGCCACATGGAGCCCCAACAGTCTGAAGATCCTCGAGGAAATGCCGGAAGCCTCCAAGCTGACCGACAACATGACCTTCTCCGACAAGACCGTATCCCTGGCCAGCTGGATCTGCATGCCCAGGTTCGCTGCTGAGAAGCGCGATGTGCTGCTCCGCTTCACCCGCGCGCTGTTCAAGGGGATGGATTACGCCGCCAATGGGCATTACGACGAGGTTTCCAAATGGATTTCGCAGCAGACCGCGACGTCCTATGATTCCGTTTACGCCGAGCGCGGCGTTGCAAAATGGCTGACCGGGCAGGAAGTGGCTGCGGGCGCAGCCGACGGCACGGTGGAAGGCTACTATCTGCTGCAGCGCGATACCTTCGCGGCGGCGGGCGCCGTCGAAAAGGATCCGCCCCCGGCCGTTGCGGAATACGTGATGCTGGATATGATGATCGAGGCCGGAAAGTAAGGCCTTCTCCCTGCCACAGGCCGCCCGCTTTGGACGGCCTGTGGCAATTCCCGTTTTCAACGGAGGAAGCGGATGCTGTTTGTGCTGATCGGTTTCATGCTGCTGGCTTCGGCGTGTTTGCTGTGCCTGAAAAAGGACAGGGCGCTGTGGTTTCTGCTGGGCATGTGCGGCAGCCTGATGATCCAGTTCAGCGGCATCCTGATTTTCATCGCCAAGAAGGGCGGTTATTCAAAGGACATTCTGCGTTTCCTGTTCTTTTCAACCCGGCTCAAAATGAAAGCGCAGTATCTGTATATCACGCTGGACGCGTTAGGCTATATGATCGGCGTGGGGCGGTATCTGTTCCCTGTTTTTCTGCTGGAGCTGGCGCTGCACTATTCCATGCTGCCGCTTTTGCGGCGGCGGCCGTCCCTTTCTCTCTGGGTGGCAGCCGTTCCGGCGGCGTCGCTGATATGCTATTATCCGCCGCTGTTCCGCGCGATCACGCGCCTGTGGCCGTGGGCGCACAACGTGCTGGTGCAGGGCTGCTATTTCTGGATCATCGCCTACGTTGCCGCCGCCCTGCTGCTGCTCCTGCGGGAGCTTTTCGCCATCACCATCCACTTTTACAAGCGGCAGTTCGCCTATATCGTGCTGTACCTGATCGCCCTCAGCGGCCTGTACCTGCTTTACTGCGGACAGGATCCCGCGCAGGTCTACCGCTTTTACAGCTACGACTATATCTGGAATAAGGGCGTCGGATACCTGCAATACGCGCCGTCCATCGGCGGCTATATCATCCTCGTGGTCGTCAATGTCATCTGCGGTTCGCTCGGCTTTTTCAGCCTGATGAACTACACCCGCGATACCGTGCTTGACGGGATTGAGGAAACGGGATTGGAACGTCGTTTTGACATCGCGCGCACGGGCGCGTCCGTATTCGTACACTCCATCAAGAATCAGCTTCTGGCTAACCGCGTGCTTGAAAAGCGCATGCAGCGGGAACTGGAAAAGGAAACGCCGGATATCGCCTGCCTGCGCGACTGGACCCGTCAGCTGCGCGATAATAATGAGCTGTTGCTGGAACGCTGCGCAGAACTCTACGGCACGGTCAGGCGCAAATCCGTCACCCTCATGCCCGTTACAATAGCGCAGATCGGACAGACGGCGGCGGAACGCTTTGCGCGAAAATACCCGGAGGCGCCGCTGGAAATGCGGTTGAATGGTAGGATTCCGGTGCTTGCCGACCGCAGCTATCTCAGCGAGGCGCTCTATAACCTGATGACGAACGCTTGGGAGGCGAATACTGCGGCAGGCAGGACGAACAGCCCGGTGACCGTCGTCAGCCATGCGGAGCGGCTCTATACGCTGCTGGAGGTGCGCGATGTGGGGAACGGCGTTTCGCGCGCGGAACAGAGAAAAATCTTCGAGCCGTTTTATTCCTCTAAAAACAGCAGCTCATTCTGGGGGATGGGGTTGTATCACGCCCGCGCCATCGTGCGGGCGCATCTGGGGCATCTTCGGGTAGAAAGCCGGCCCGGACAGGGAACGTCGTTTTTTATAATGCTGCCGCGTTGCGGCGCGCCGGAAAAGGAGACGGCACATGGTCATTCGCATTCTGATCGCCGATGATTTTGAACTGCTTCGCAGTGACCTGCGCCAGACGCTCGACGCGCAGCCGGATATGCGGGTCGTGGGCGTGGCGGCCAGCGGCGCGGAGCTTGTGCGCATGGCGGAGGACATTGCGTTCGACGTGGCGCTGGTGGACATCGAAATGGAAACCACGACCGCCGGCGTGCGCGCCGCCGAGCGAATTCTGAACCGGAAGCCTGACGCGCGGATCATCTTCCTGACGGCCCATGAAACGGACAATATGATCCTCCTGTCCATGGGCGCAGGCGCGGTGGATTACCTTGTCAAGGGAATGCCGGAGGAGGAGATGCTCCTGCACATTCGCCGCGCGTGGGAGGGAAAGCCCATGTTGGAAACGCGGGTGCAACATACCGTACTCAAGGAGTATTCCAGGTTGCGCCGCTCGGAGCAGAGCCTTTTGTTTTTTATCCACAATGTCTCCCAGCTCACGCCTGCCGAGCGCGCGCTGACGCGATACCTGCTGGACGGCCTGAGGGCGCGGGAAATCGCGCAGAAGCGCTGCGTAGAGTTGGTTACGGTCAAAACGCAGATCAAAAGCCTGCTGCGCAAGTTCGGTTGCTCCCGCAGCCGCGAAATCGTAGAGATGATTCGGGAACTGCATGTGGAGCATCTGTTCTGAAAAATAAAGGGGGAAACCGAATGGATTTTTTTAAAGTCAGCCGCGAGACGCTGGGATGTGGCGCGAAGATCCCGCTGAAAAAGCTGGGGGATTCCGGCGAGGTCTTCTATGAGCTAGCGCTGGATATGCTGACCGTGATCGAGGAGAAAAACGCGCGGAACGAGCGCGCCGTGCTCATCTGTCCTGTCGGGCCGGTGGGACAGTATCCCATCTTCACGCGTCTTGTCAACGAGCGCCGCGTCAGCCTGAAAAACACCTGGTTTTTGAACATGGACGAATATCTGGACGAGAACGACGAATGGATCGACTCGGAAAACCGGCTTTCCTTCCGCGGGTTTATGCAGCGCGAGGTGTATGCCCGCATCGATCCTGCGCTGGTCATGCCGGAAGATCAACGGGTTTTTCCCGATCCGGCAGAGCCATCCGCGCTGCCTGCCTTGATCGAGCGGCTGGGCGGCGTCGATCTGGCAGTCGGCGGGATCGGCATCAACGGCCATCTGGCCTTTAACGAGGCGCGGAACGACATGACGGCTGAGCAGTTTGCGGCCCTGCCCACCCGCGTGCTGGAAATCAGCCGCGAAACTCGCGCCGTCAACGCCGTCGGCGAACTGGGCGGGGCGATCGACGCGATGCCGCGCCGATGCGTTACCATCGGCATGGCGGAGATCCTCCGTGCAAAACGCGTCCGCATCGGCGTGTTCCGCGACTGGCATCGTGCCGTCGTGCGCCAGGCGGCCTATGGCACGGTTTCGGCTCACTTTCCGGCGACGCTCCTGCAGCGCCACCTGGACGCACTGATTTATGTGAACCATACCGCCGCCGCACAGCCCTTTTGAGGAGAGCCATGAATAAGCTGCTTTTGAAAAACGCGCTGGTCTATCAGGATCGAGCCTTTTGCCCTGCGGAGGTGCTTTGCGTTCAGGGAAAGATAGCGGCTGTCGGCGCCGGGCTGGCTGCTGCCGGCGCGCGAACCGTCAACTGCCGCGGCAAAAGACTGGTTCCCGGCTTTATCGACGTTCATACCCACGGCGCCGCAGGCGTGGACGTGAACGCGGCGGACGAAGCGGGACTTGCCAAAATTGCCGCATTTTTCGCCTCTCAGGGAACGACCGCCTGGAACGCCAGTATCCTGAGCGATACGGAGGAAACGACGCTCCGTTGTCTTCGTCATATCGCGGCGCTGCAGAAACGCCGCGGGTATGGCGCACAGCTGCTGGGTGCGCATCTGGAGGGCCCGTTTCTGGCAGCGCAGTACAAGGGTGCGATGCCGGAGACGCTGCTGCGGGCGGGCGACGCTGCGCTGCTTCGCCGCTATCAGGAGGCGTATCCCGGCGTCGTCCGCTATCTGACGGTTTCGCCTGAAGCGGAGGGCGCGCCGGAGCTGATCAGCCAGGTACAGGAGGACGTGGTCGTGGCGATCGGGCATTCCGGAGCGGATTACGCCGCGGCGATGGACGCTATCCGCAGGGGCGCACGGTGCGCCACCCATACATTCAACGCCATGCGGCTGTTTCATCAGCACGAGCCCGCCGTCATGGGCGCTGTGCTGGAGTCGGACGTATGGTGCGAAGCGATCTGCGACGGCAGGCACCTGCATCCCGGCGCAGTGCGCCTGCTGCTCAAGGTCAAGGGCTGGGAGAGAGTGATCGCCGTTACCGACAGCATCATGGCCGCCGGTCTGTCGGACGGTCTCTATAAGCTGGGCATCAACGACGTGGTAGTTGCGGACGGAGACGCGAAGCTGGCGGATACCGGCGCGCGCGCCGGCAGTACCCTGACGATGATTCAGGCGCTGCGCAATCTGATTCAGTTTACCGGCCGTCCGCTGGAGGAGGTTCTGCCGCTGACAACGGAGAACCCGGCGGCGGCAATGCGCCTTTCCGGCCGCAAGGGGAAAATCTCCCCGCGCTTCGACGCGGATCTTACCCTGCTGGACGATCAACTCAACGTTTCCATGACCATCGCAGGCGGGGATGTCGTATACGCCGCCTGACAGACGAAAGGAGCGCCGCACGATGCCTTTGATTCCGCTTCGCCCCATATTGGAAGCCACCAACAGCGCCCCTTGCTATGCGCAGGGCGCTTTCAACGTCAACGCCGTGTGTCAGGCAAAGGCCGTTATCGAGGCGCATGAGCAGTTCCGCAGCCCCGCGATTCTGCAGGGAGCCGATCTGGCCAACGCCTTCATGGGCGGGCGAACCGATTTCATAAACGGAACGGTTCAGGACAAGATCGCCGGTGCAAAGAATATTGCGGCTGCAGTCAGGAGGTTCGGCGAGAAGAGCGCGATCCCCATCGCCCTGCATTTGGATCACGGCCGCGACTTTGAAAGCGTGAAGGCTGCCATAGACGGCGGCTATACCTCCGTGATGATCGACGGAAGCAGCCTGCCCCTGGAGCAGAACATGGAACTGACCCGGGAAGTGGTCAAATACGCTCACTCGTTGGGCGTAACTGTGGAGGGAGAGCTGGGCGTGCTGGCAGGCGCGGAGGATGATGTGCGCGCCGAGCGTTCTACCTACACCAATCCCCTGCGCGCGGTGGAGTTCATCCGCCGCACCAGGGTGGACGCGCTGGCAATCAGCTACGGTACCATGCACGGCGCCTGCAAGGGTAAGAACGTAAAGCTGCGCAGGGAAATTGCCGTCGCCGTGCGGGAGTGCCTCCTGCACGAGGGGCTTGAGGCGTATCTGGTCAGCCACGGTTCTTCCACGGTGCCTCAATATATTGTGGATGAAATCAACGCCTTGGGCGGTAATATCCGGGACGCACGGGGAATCGCCCTGTCCGAGCTGAAGGCGGCGATCTCCTGCGGTATCGGCAAGATCAACGTGGATACGGACATCCGTCTGGCGGTAACGCGCAATCTGAGGGAGCTTTTCGCGCAGAAGCCCGCGCTGCGCGCGAGCGCGTCCATCGGCGGCGTTTACGCGCTTCTGGAGAAGAAAAAAGAGCAGTTCGATCCCCGCGCCTTCCTGCCGCCCCTTATGGAAACGGTGATGCATGGCGCCATACCGGACGAGGACGTTCGCGCCGTCTGCGACTGCATCGAGCGCGGCGTCAAGGAGATTGTGGGCGTGCTGATTGTCGAATTCGGCAGCGCGGGCAGGGCGTCGGCGGTGAAAACAAAATCGCTGGAAGAGATGGCGGCATTTTATCGCCGGGAGGGAATCTGATGAAACGGATCTACCTGAATCTGAAACGGTTTGATATTTCGCCCGCACGCGGCGGGGTGAACCGGATCGCCCCCATGCGGGAATGGGGCCGTGAAATCGTTCTCCGCACCCAGGAGCGTTTGAAGGAATGGTCGGATACGGAATTTGTCATGTTTTTCCCGGAAGCTCATCTACTGGGCGCAGCGGCCGCCCGCAGCGGCGGCAGTCCCGTAAAGATCGGCTGTCAGGGCGTTTATCGGGAGGACACGGCGCCGGGCGGAAATTTCGGCGCGTTTACCGCCAACCGCACGGCAAACGCCATGTGGGAAGTGGGCTGCGAATACGTTCTGATCGGCCACTGCGAGGAGCGGAACGATAAGGCCGGGCTGCTGGAGGAAGCGGGAGTGGATCTCCGGGCGGCCGCGCAGGCTGTGAACCGTGCGCTGAACCGGGAGATTAAAGCGGCGCAGCGCGCCGGATTGAACGTGCTGTACTGTATCGGCGAAAAGAGCGAGGAACAGGATCGCTGGCAGGAGGTGCTGGGCGCGCAGCTGGACGCCGGCCTTGACGGAGCGGACAGAACGCGGACGGTGATCGCGTATGAGCCCGTGTGGTCCATCGGGCCGGGGAAAAAGCCTGCGGACAGGCCCTATATCGAAAAGGTCGCCCGCTTTGTCAGGGAACGAACGGGCGGGATGGATGTTGTATACGGTGGCGGGTTGAAGAAGGACAATGCTGAAATGCTGGCGTCCATACGGGAAATCGACGGCGGGCTAATCGCGCTGACCCGGTTCAGCGGGGAGATTGGCTTCTATCCGGAGGAGTATCTGGAAATCATCCGCAATTATCTTGAAAAGGAGTTGTTCTGATGAAGCTGCAATTTGAATACGGGAACGGCCTGATGAGCGCCGAGCTTCCCGATACGACGGACGTTTTTATTCCCGGCGAGACGGCGGCGGATCCTGCCTGTCTCCCGCAGGACTGGGACAGCCTCTACGCCGCTACCATGGAAAGCATCCGCCATCCCATCGGCATGCCAGCGCTGAACCGGCTGGCCAAGGCCGGAGACCGGGCGGTTATCATCATTCCGGACATCGTCAAGGGCGGCAATCAGCCCACCAGTCACCGCAAAGTAGCCGTTCGTTGCTGTCTGGACGAGTTATACGCCGCGGGCGTACCGAAAAAGGACGTCCTGCTGCTGTTCTCCAATGGGCTGCATCCCCGCGCGACCGTATCGGAGATGTGGACAATTCTGGGAGAGGATCTGTTCCGCGAGTTCTATGATTCCGGCCAGATCACCAGCCATGACAGCGAGGATTACGAGCATCTGGTCGATTTGGGCTTTGCGCCGAACGGCGACCATGTGATCCTGAACAAATATGTGTACGACGCGGACGTCGCCATTCTCATCGGGCACACGCAGGGCAATCCTTACGGCGGCTATTCCGGCGGGTACAAGCATTGCGCTACCGGCATTACGCACTGGCGCTCCATCGCCGCGCACCATGTGCCTCAGGTAATGCACCGCTCGGACTTCGTGCCTGTTTCCGTCTCCAGCCAAATGCGTTCCCGGTTCGATACCCAGGGCATGTTCATGGAAGAAAAGATGGGCAAAAAGTTCTTCTGCTGCGACGCGGTGCTGGACACCTGGAGCCGTCAGATCGAAATCAATTCCGGCTATGCCAGGGAAATGCAGCCCGTCAGCTGGAAAACCGCCGACAGGCGCACCTATGTGCACTGGGCCGAAAAGAAGTACGATGTCGTTGTGTTCGGCATGCCGACGAATTTCCATTACGGCGACGGCATGGGCACCAATCCCATCCAGATGATGCAGGCGCTTTCCGCGCAGGTCATCCGTCACAAGCGCGTCTTGAGCGACCGGTGCGTATTCATCGTGTCTTCTGTCTGCGACGGGTATTTTCATGACGAGCGCTGGCCATACCTGCGCGAACTGTACGAATTGTTTCAGCACGATTATATGAATGTTCTGCCTGATATGAACCGCTACGGAGAATACTTCGCCACGAACGGGGAATATATCCGCAAATACCGCTTTGCAAACGCCTTCCATCCCTTCCACGGCTTCTCGATGATGAGCTGTGGACATCTGGCGGAAATGCACACCAGCGCCATCTATATTGTCGGCGCGCGGGAACCGGGTCTCGCCCGCGGCATGGGGCTGAAAACCCGCGCCACGTTCGAGGAAGCGCTGGAAGACGCCCGGAAAAAATTTGTCGGGGAAGCCCCCAGCATTCTGGCGCTGCCCCAAACCTTTACCACGGCGGCGGTGCACCTGTGCATGAGGGATCCCATGCAAAACAGTCGTTCCAGAGACGGCGTTCTTCACCCCTGCGGAGCTTAAGATGATAAATCTGTTTACTTTTCTGGTTTGCTTTACCGCCAGCGTCATCGGAGGTTTGTGCGGCATTGGCGGCGGTGTGCTGGCCAAGCCGCTGTTGGATGCGGTAGGCGTTATGCCGGTTTCAACCGTTTCCTTTTTGTCAGGGCTGACTGTGCTGTCGATGGCGGCAATTTCCGTGTATAAAAACCGAAAGACGGACCGTTTGCAATGGGAACGCAGTCTGCCGCTGGGAATCGGCGCAGCTCTTGGCGGCGTGTGGGGAAAATGGTTATTCGACGTCCTGCGCGGCTTTGCCGGTGCAGATCGTCTGGTGGGCTGCGTTCAGGCTGCCGTGCTGGGACTTTTTGTGCTTGGGATTCTTTTCTATGTCCGCTTGCGGGCGCGCATCCGAACCCGACATATTGAGAACAGAGCTGCTTGCGGGCTGATAGGGAGCCTTCTGGGATTGATCTCCGCATTCCTGGGAATCGGCGGCGGACCCATGAATATCGTCGTATTCCATTACTTTTTCTCCATGGACACAAAAACGTCCGCTGTTAATTCTCTGCTGGTCGTCCTGATTTCTCAATGCGGCAGTTTTCTTTACAGTCTTATCAGCCAAACGATTCCGGATTTTCAGGTCTTCACGCTGGTCGTTATGGTTTGCGCCGGAATAGCGGGCGGGTTTACCGCCTCTCGCCTGCAGGGAAAAATGAGCGTGAAGCAGATAGATCGATTGTTTTGTATGGTTTTGATTTTGATTTTACTCCTTTGCGTTTATAATGTGTTTCGCCTGATTTAAAAAACTCGTTTGCCCATTTGCCAGGAAAAATTCATGCTTGGTTTGATTGATAGAAAACAGGGAGGATGCCAGGCAAGAGCGTCAAGGCCACTATCTCGTCCCTCCTTCGCGATGTGAATCTGTCGGTTGGAGCTTGGAACAGGCTGAATTTCGGCTGTGGCTATCCCGATAGCCCCAATAGCGCATGACGTCAAAAAACCGTCTTCGCACCTGCAGTCATCGTAGGGCAAAGGCGGTTTGCTGTTCTCGTCGTTTATTTTTTGACAGCGTCCTTCAGAGCTTTTCCGGCCTTAAACACAGGCGATCTGGACGCGGCAACCTCTATGGGTTCGCCGGTACGCGGATTTCGACCGGTACGGGCGCTGCGGCTGGCTGTTTCAAATGTGCCGAACCCGACCATCTGAACCTTTCCGTCGGACGCCAGGGTTTCCGTCACGATCTCTACAAAGGCTTCTACCGCCTTTTTCGCCTCCTGATTGGTCATTCCTATTTTCTGGGAAAGCGCATTTAGCAGTTTCTTTTTATTCACACCAGATCCTCCTTTGACAGACTATGACCGATACCGTATAACAAACGATGTGCGCCGTGTCAATGTCAAACAGAATAATTTATAGAAAGGAATAAAATAGGCACGAAATAGAGCGTAGAAAAACGCTTCAGCTTCAGCCTGAGACTAAAGCGCCTGTGCCCATCGCCTAACTTTCTTCATGAACTCGCTGATCTTTGCCACGCCTTCATGGGCAACTGGCGCCCCACTATGGTCGATGAGGAATCATTCCTATGGATGCGGACCACCACGCCGGCGATCTCCTCGGCGCCTTCCGCCTTGAGCACCTTGAAGCGCTGATGCCCGCCCACGATATTCCCCGTGACCTCGTTCCAGATGATGGGATCCACATACCCGAAATCGTGCAGGGAGCGCCTGATTTTCTCGTAAGCTGGGTCGCCCGGCTTCAGATCCTTGCGGGGATTATATTTTGCCGGTTTCAGCATGAAAACGGGCACTTTTTGAACGTTTATTTCCGTCTGTACAGATGGCAAAAAGCCCATAAAATCAACCCTTTCGAGCGCCCTGGCGCTATTTTTTTGCGTTCCGAAAAAACACTTTATTTTTGCGAAATATTTCACGGCAGGGCGCCCCGGTCCCGGAGAAAACGCTCCCGGAGATTCGATCCCCCCTGGGGCCGCAAAGCCGACCACGCCCCAGGACTTTCCCCAAGCAAAGTGCAAAAGTCGACTGCACCCCGGGACTTTTGCACGGCGAAGTGCGAAAGCCGACAACGCCCTGGACTTTGCTGCGGCGAAGTGCGAAAGCCGACCAGCCTGCCCGGAGTTTCGCACGGCGAAGCGCGAAAGCCGACCAGGGCGCAGGACTTTTTTACGGCGAAGCGCAAAAGCCGACCCCGGCGGCCGCCTTTGCCCGGGTCCGGGCTTTTGGCCGCGCGACCGGCCCCGGCGGCGGCGAAAACGGTTCGCTTCCTTATACCGCGCGGAAAAGCCAGTTTTTACGAAACGGCGACGTTCCGGCGACGGAAAGTCTTATTTAGTTCGCCCTTTTGTGGCTTGCTTTTTGGCCCCGGGCGAGCGAAACTGACGGTGCCGGCGGGGAAAAGCCCGCCGCCCGAACCCCGGCCGCCCCGCGGCGGCCCGCCCAACGACCGCGACCGGCTCCCGTTTTTTGCGCCGCCAGCGCGAACGCCCGCCCCGGCGACCCCGCCCCAGTCCGCCTGCTCGAGAAGGCGCTCTGGGCGCCCCCAACGACCGAACCTTTTCGGAAGGCGCCTTCCGGAAAGCCCGAAAGGGAAAGGAAAAGGAAAGGAGGAAGCCCGGATGGAACGCGCACCCCCGCTTTGACTACGACTCCGCCTGACGAGGGCTGGGAGGGCTCCCAGCCGAAACGTCCCCGGCCTTACCGCCCAGGGCGTCGCGGAAAGCCCGCAAAACCAACACAGGAGGTCTGCCCCATGAAACTCGAAGTCCGAAAAGCCCGTGCGGCCGCCGTCGCCGCGAATCTCGCCGGCCAGGCCGCCGTCGCGGCCAGGGAACTGCTCGCGGAAGACCCGTCCGCCTGGGAGGTGGGCGACGCCGCCTACTGGCTCTGCCGGGCCGCCCAGGAGGCCGCGCAAAACGCCGCCGACGCCCTCGACCCCGCGGAAGCCCTGGAGGACGACTCCATCCTTTACGCCTTCCAGCAGGCCAACGACGCCCTGGAAGAAGCCTGCGACCAGGCGGACGAACTGGTCTCCCTGGCCGAAGAAGCGAATCACGAAATCCGCCGCTGAAACACGCGGCGGACAGTTTTTAGAAGGAGGAGTCTCACCATGAAGGAAAAATCCAACGCCACGCTCCGCCGCGCAGCCTCTCTGCGCTGCCGCACCGACGCCGCCATCGAACGCCTGGGAAGGAACATCTCCTGCTACGAGCGCGGGTACATCACCGCCGGGGAGCTCCTGCGGGAAGCGTCCGCCGCGGCGGACCGGGCCGGCACTCTGGAACTGAGCGCGGCAGAACTGGCCGCAACGGGCAGCTTTGGCCGCTCGGTGAATCGGAAGGTCGCGAACTACCGGAACTACGCCTGCACCGCTGCCCGCATCGCCATGGGGTACAAATCGAACGCGGAGTGCCGCAAGAAGGCGCTGGAGCTTGCCCGCATGGCGGTGAAGTTTGGGAATCGGCAGATGGCTCGCACTGCCCACGACCTTATCTGGGCCGCTGCCGGCGATCTGCCCAGCGAGGAAGAGTTCGCCGCCTTCGAGGCCTGCGAGATGCTTTGAAATATCCCCGCCTGACGATGGCCCGGTGGCCCCGGGCCGAAACGCCCCGAGCGTCGCGGGAAGCCCGCAATATCTTTGAAATCAGGGAGGCGTCACCATGAATTTCTTCGAACAGGAACTCCGCCGTTTCACCGGCAAAACCACCGCTTTCAAATCCTGCAAGGCGCTCTACGCAGGCCGTGCCTGCTTCATTCCCCTCAGCGGCAGCCGCCGCGCCCGGCTGGAATTCGTCACCAGCGGCGTGGCCGACCAGTATGACGCGCTGCAGGTCACTATCCTCAGCACCGCCGACGGAAAAATCGACTGCCTGCGGTTCCGCTTCAGCGATTTCTTCGCGCCCCGGAAGGCCGGATGCTCCGGAATCTGCTGCCCGCACATCTGGGTCGACTGCGGCAGGGCCGAGTGGTACGTCGCGCCCACCGCCGCCGAAGTCGCCGCCATCGCCCAGGCCGCCCACGACTACGTCATGCTCTTCGCCTGAGCTTCTGAATCGAGAGGAGGATGTTTATGACTCGCGCATACAAGATTACCCGTCTGCCCGATGGCTACTGCAAGGTGGCCGTCGCCGCCTGGAAAGCCCTCGGCGACCGCGAGCTCTTTGAAATGGAGGGCAAGCTGGTGTTCACCGACGACCTGGAATCTTACATGGAAGGCGGTGACCGCACCGCCTTCTGCGCCGACGAGTTCGACTCCCACGCCGCCTTCGAGAAGTGGCTGCTGAACGCGGTGGCCGAGTGGTGCCGGAACGACCCCCTGATGGTCGACAGCCTCGACCAGTACCTCTGACCCGCCTGACGAGGGCTCTGCGGCAGGAGCCGAAACCCCGCAAGGGGTCGCGGGAGCCACGGCTTCCAAATGAGAAGGAGGTACTATCATGAATCAGAACGACATCAACCGCGCCTTCACTGAGAAGGTCGCCGAACTGCTGTGCCGGGGCTATCAAATCTACCCCGGCACCATGGGCGGCTCGCAGGGGGAAATTGCCCATGTCGACCTGTGCAAGGGCGAGGAAATCATCCGGGTGCTGCTGGACCGCTTCTGCGGCTACTGCGAGATGCCCGACGGTTTCCAGCTGATCGTGGGCAGGAACACCGACCCCATCCGCAAGAACTGCTTCGACACGCTGGGCAACACCATCTGGAACAACCATCTGGAGATTCTCTCCGAAATCGAGTTCTGTCAAATCGGCGAGAATTACTACACCGACGCGGAGACCGGCAAGGCTATTCAGGAAAAGCGCCGCACGCGCTGGGAAGCGCGTCACGAGAGCGTTCGCCGAAACCTGCCCGACGCTTTCAAATGCGCGGCGCTGAAGTACGTCCAGCGCCAGCAACGGATGAAGAGCTGCAAGCTCTCGGACGTCACCCGCGTGACCCGCGTCAACCGCAGCAGCTGGGGCGAGGTTACGCCCGCGCTCTACGGCTACGAAATTGAGGCGCGTGGCAAAACCTTCCGGCTGCTGGCGCCCCGCAACGACTGACGCTTCGAAATAGAGGTAAGCACATCATGATGAATTCATCTTTTGACCTCCCGGCCTTTCTGCTGGACAAGCTCTACGACAACATGGACTGGGAGAACGGCTAGACGCTTGCGGACGCTGTTGCCCTGGCCGAGGACATTCGCAGGTACGACGGAATCGACTGCGACCCGCAGGAAATCTATGAAATCATGCGGGAGTTCCGCGAACAGGACGCCGGCGACGAAGAATGACCCGCCTGACGATGGCTGGGAGAGGGTACCCAGCCGAAACGCGCCGATGGAACCGGCACTGCCGGGGCGCGTCGCGGGAAACCCGCGGGAGCCACGCTCCTGAATACGATGGGAGGCTATCACCATGAAGAAAACCGATATCCGAGATCAGTTCCCCAAGGGGATGCGCGTCACGCTCGTCAACGTCGCCATCGAACGCCATCGCGAACGCTACTGCGGCCGCACCGGCGTCGTGGTGAAAGCAGTGAAATCAACGAACACCGTGTGGATCGAATTTCCCGACGGCGACCGCTACGGCGCGTACCCGGAAAACGTTCGTCCCGCCTGACGATGGCTCTCTGGCAGGAGCCGAAACGCGCCGATGGAACCGGCATTGCCGGGGCGCGTCGCGGGAGCCACTGCTCTCAAATAGACAACGGGGAGGAATGTATATGATCATCATCCGCACCGACGCACAGTCCAACCGCAAGGCGCTGGCTGGAGCGCTGTCCGAACTGTTTCACGAAAAGCCGCGCTACTGCGGCGCACCCACCTTCGCTTACGAATTCGGCGTTGGTCGTCTGGCGCGCGACGCTTCGCTCTGCCTGGTTCCGTCGCTGAACGGAACGGCGGCGGAACGGCTGGCAGCGGCGCTTGCTGAACGGGGATTCTCCTGCGCCGTCGAAACGGTATGCTCCGAAATAGAGACGGAGGATAGCTCGCCCGGCGAGGTTACGCAGGAGGAATCATCACTTCCCGATGAACGTTTCACCGTAACAATTCCGGTGGACAGGTTTTCGCCCGGCGCGCTTGCGCGACTTCGAAATCTGATTGCTTCCCGGCACAGGCTCTTCTGCGACGCGCTGAACGCAACAGAATTGCCTGTCGAGGAACGGGGCGGAAAGATCGCTTTTCCCTGGTTCGAACGAACTGACGACGAAGAGGAACGAGCCGCCTACACGCTTTTCATCGAGCGGCTGGCGGAGCTTTCGAATCGCCTGAAATGGGCGGCTTCCACCGAAAAGGACGCGCCCAACGAGAAATATGCCATGCGCTGTTTTCTGCTGCGGCTGGGGTTCATCGGCGCGGAGTACAAGCGCGCCCGCGCCGTGCTGCTTCGAAATCTGCAGGGCAGCAGCGCCTTCCGCAATGGAGGCGCACCCCACCGAACCGAAACGGAGGAACGTCCATGAGGAGAACCATTCGAAAGACCTTCCTGCTGGAAGGCGAGACCGTTACCATGCGCTATGTGAAGCAGCTCTGCGGCGAGGAGCGCTACTGCCGGATGATTGAGGACGCAAAGGAGAAATTCTTCGCGAATCCCACCGCCGAGCTGTGCTATCCTACGCCGGAGGGCTGGCTGACCATCTGGTTCCAGCTGGCCTGACGCTTTTGAATCGCCGCCGCCCGGCGGCTTTTCCTTTGCCCCTGTGGTCGCAGCGTTCGCCCTGTGTCGGGGAGAACGCTCACGCGCAGCTCCATGCCGCATCCAGATTAAGCCGCGCCCTGCCGCCCTCCGTGGGGCAGGAAAGGCGCAGGGCATAATCCGTCTGATAGCGCTCCATGGCGCGGCGCGCGGCGGCAAACTCCGCCAATGCTTCTGAATCCAGAAGGGCGAATCCATTTTTTCGAATTGAGCTTCTGTTCGCCAGCAACTCGCTGTGAATGTGGATCCGGGTCAGGTAGGCGTAGCGAATACTTTCATCCGCAAGACGCTGGGCGGCGATGTAGTATCGGTCGATCCACAGCCGGTAATCCGCGCCCTGATATATCTGGGGAATGGGTATCCTCCGTTTCAGCATTCGGCGCAGCCGCCTGTGTTTTGGAATGGAGACGCCCAGGTCTTCTGCCAGCCCCAGACCGTAGGCGATGACCTCGTCCACATCCAGCGGCTCACGATTGGGTCGTCCCGTGCGCGGCACGGTGGGGGCTCTGGGTTGATGGGACTCTTTCATGCTCGTACCTCCAACGAAAAAGAGCAGCCGGGCTTCTGCCCGCACTACTCTTGAATCTGATTGCGCTTCTTCGCGCATTGCTGTCTATCTGGTTCTGACAGGATACATCATACCACAGGTGGAGATGGACATTCAAGGACATTTCCGGACACTTTTCTTCGGAATCCGAAAATGCCTGCGTTTTTTTACGCATTGCTGTCCATCCGATTCTGACAGCATACATCATACCACAGGGAAATACTGCCAAACAATAGCAAAGTACGCAAACAGAAATTTTTTTTATTTTCCCGCCTGCAGGAGCCTGTCCGCCACCCGGAGAGCGCTGTTGTGGAAACGGTAAATGGTTCTGGCGCTGCACTGCATTTCCTCGGAAATGACTGAAAAGAAAGTGTATGAACTGACCGTAGACCCCGAGTTCCGGGATCTGATTCCCCCGCTGAACGAGGAAGAACTGAAGCTGCTGGAAGCGAGCATCGTGGCGGACGGCTGCGAATCGCCGCTCATCGTGTGGAACGGCGTGATCGTGGACGGGCATAACCGCTACGCCATCTGCCGGAAGCGCGAAATTTCGTTTTCTACTCAGGAAAAGAATTTCAGCAGCCGTGACGACGCCATGCTGTGGATGCTGCGCAATCAGCTGGGGAGGCGCAATCTGAATCCCTACCAGCGCAGCGAACTTGCGCTTCGAACGGAGCCCTTGCTGCGGGAAGCCGCAAAAAAGAAACAGGCGACTTCAACCGGTGGACATGATCCCCAGCTTTTAGAGACATCTCGAAAAGCTGAAAAGAAGGTCCATACCAACAAGGAACTCGCGAGTCTTGCAGGAGTTTCAGATAACACAATCCGCAAAGCAAGAAGGATTGTCAGGGATGCCGACGATGCAGTAAAGCATGAACTGCGGCAGGAAAAGCTGAGCGTCAACAAAGCTTACACTGATCTGCTGGAAAAGGAGCATGAGGGTGAAACCAAAATCTGCGAGCGCTGCAAACAGGAAAAGCCCATGTCGGCCTTCTCGATTCCGTCCAACCGCCGCAGCTTTTCTTCGGTGTGCAGGGACTGCGAGAAGGAGAGCAGTGCCGCCGCAAAGATTGCGGCGAAAGCTGCGGCAAAACCGGCAGACGCTACTGCAAAGACGGCGGACGCCGCCGTAAGCTCCGAACCGCCCTGTCCCATCCCCAGCATGGTGATGCACAACGGAGCGCCGATCCATGTGGAAAGGCCGCTGCCCGATACGCCCGAGATGTTCCGGTATGTGGCAGACCTGGTGAAGAGCTGCTGCGATTCCTATGTGATCGGCCTGGCCTCGGCTATGCGCCGCTATTCAGATGGCATGGGCAGCGAGGAACATAACGCCCAGATTCTGGAGATGGTGCGCCGCACCAATGCGCAGGTACTGACGATTCTGAACGAACGAATGGAGGAGACGCGAGCATGAACGAGAGATGCTTTGCACACCGGCGCAATGGAAAATGTGTGGCGCTGACGAGCAAACAGTGCGCAGGGTATGCGGTCTGCTCCTTCTACAAGCCGATTTGGAAGTACGCGCAGGACGTAGCCAGAGCCAATCAGCGGCTGAACGCACTGCCTGTGGAGCGGCAGCGGGAGATCGCCGAGCTGTACTACGAGGGCGATATGTCCTGGAAGGGAGAAAACGAATGACGGAAAACAAGATGAGCCCGAAGGAATACCTGTCCCAGGCGATGTACATCGACCAGCGGATCGACAGCAAGCTTCAGCAGGTAGCGACACTGCGGGAATCCGCCGCAAAGGTGACGGCTACGCTGACGGATATGCCGCGGTCTGCTTCACCGAATCCGCAGGCCATGGAAAATACCATCGTCAAGATCATCGATCTGGAGAACGAGTTCAACCGGGACGTCGACCGGCTGGTGGATCTGAAGGCTGAGGTCAAGCGCGTGATTTCGCGGCTGAGCAGCCCGGATCAGAAGCTGGTGCTGGAACTGCTGTATCTGTGCTTCAAGCCGTGGTCGGAAATCATGGAAACGCTTGGAATCAGCGGGACGAGCGTGTATCGGGTGCATGGTGAAGCGTTGAAAAATATTGTCGTTCCCGAAAAAACGGGAGTAAATGCTGTTGAACGGGAGTCGTTCCCTGTGTTATGATGTAGACTATCAAAAATCAGATTGCAAGGGCAACTCGATTCAGGAGCAGTGCGGGCAAGGCCCGGTTGCTCTTTTTGGTCAGAGAAAACGCAACCGATTTTCGTCGGCTGCGCTTTGGGGGCTGTTGGGCTGCGATAGCGATCATTCCTTTTGAGGCTTGTCTTTGATTTTTTGATTCATCTTCTTTGCCTGCGCCCTGAGGTAGAGGAAAACACAAAGCCACCAAAGGGGATGCGGTTCCTATTGCAATCAGGAAAAACATAAGCACGCCGAAGCTGTTTTCCATCCACCCCGCCAAATATGCGGTCAGAAGAAAGACAGTCGAACCGATCAGCGTGTGTATCAGGAATTTAAGCAAAGGTTTTTTATGGCGGAACAATTGCCCCGCTGTTCATACGGCTCTGCCGGGAGGCATGTCCCCTGAAATCTCATGCCGTATTTTTGCCAGATCAGTGAGTTCATCCATCTGCTACCGGAGCGACCGCCAGATGGCAGGCAACAAAATGACTGATTCCGTTGACAGTATATTCCCGCAATTCGGGGCGCTCTTTTCGGCAGCGCTCCGTGCAGCGCGGGCATCTTGGATGGAAGGTGCATCCTTCGGGCGGCTTCGCTGGCGATGGGACGTCGCCCTGCAGAGGAACGCGCTTTTTCTTTTTTCGCACATCCGCCACGGGGATGGCGCTGAGCAGCGCCTGCGTATAGGGATGCAGCGTGTTGCCGAACAACTCGTCCGACGTTGTAAGCTCCACGATCCGCCCAAGATACATGACGGCGATTCGGTCGGCCAAATATTCCACCACCGACAGGTCATGAGTGATGAAAATATAGGTTAGCCCATGCTCGTCCTTGAGCTTATTGAGCAACTTGAGTACCTGCGCCTGAATGGACACGTCCAGCGCGGATACCGCCTCATCGCAGATGATCAGTCCTGGATCAACGGAGAGCGCTCGTGCGATACCGATGCGCTGGCGCTGCCCGCCCGAAAACTCGTTGGGATAGCGGGTCATGTATTCGCGCGGCAGATTCACGTCCTCCAGCAGCCTGGCGATCCGCTCTATACGCTCCTGACGGTTCTTCATGCCGAATTTGATCAGCGGATCCTCCAGGGAACCGTAAATGGTGAACGCAGGGTTCAGGGAAGAATAGGGGTCCTGAAATACAATCTGAATCTTCTGACGGGCGTTGTCCATTTCCTTACGGGACAGCTTGCGCAGATCCTTCCACCCGTCCTGAAACCGGTACTCCATGCTTCCGTCCGTCACGGGCACTAACTGAAGGATGGATTTTCCCAGCGTGGTCTTGCCGCAGCCCGATTCGCCTACCAGCCCCAGCGTTTCCCCGCGATATACATCCAAACTAATATCGTCCACTGCCCGAACATAGCCGACCGTTCGCTTGATAACGCCCTTGCGGATGGGAAAATAGGTTTTTACGTTTCGTACCCGCAGCAATACTTCCTTATTTTCCATTGACGCTTCCCTCCCCGATATGAAAGCAGCGTGCATAATGCCCCGAAGAAAGCCACTCCTCCTGCGGCATTTCCTTTTCGCAGCGCTCGGTCGCGAAATCGCAGCGCGGACAGAACTGGCAGCCCTTTGGCCTGTGGAAGGGATCGGGCGTCATGCCGCGAATAGGCTCCAGTTGCTGGTCCTTTCCCTTGCCCAGCACCGGAATGGAGCGCAGCAGCGCGCGGGTATAGGGATGCACGGGATGAACGAAAACATCCTCTACGCTTCCGTATTCCACGATATTGCCCATATACATGACGGCTACATCGTCCGCCATTTCAGCTACCACGCCCATGTTGTGGGTAATCATCACGATAGCCGTTCCATGCTCCCGCTTCAGCGCATTCATCAGCTCGAAGATCTGCGCGCTGATAGTAACGTCCAGCGCGGTAGTGGGCTCGTCTGCCAGCAAAATTTTCGGATCGCATGACATGGCCATGGCGATCATTGCCCGCTGGCGCATGCCGCCGGAAAACTGATGGGGGTATTCTCCGTCGCGAATCTCCGCCGCGGGAATGCCCATGGCCGCCAGCGCCTGAACGGATTCACGCCGGAGCTCCTTCCGACGCATACCGCGCTTGTGCTGCCGAATCATTTCACGAATCTGCATGCCAACGGTGTATACCGGGTTCAGCGCCGTCATGGGATCCTGAAAGATGATGGCAATGTCCTTGCCGCGCAGCGCACGCATTTCCCTGCCGTTCTTTTTCAGTTGATCCAGACGAATCCCCTTTTCGCCTTCACGCCAATAGGTGACAGAACCCTGTTCAATGCGCGAAAGCTCTGGCAGAAGCCGCAGGATAGCGTTGGCCGTGACGGATTTTCCGCAGCCGGATTCTCCTACGATGCAGAGCGTCCTTCCGCACCGTATATCAAAGCTGACGCCCCGAAGCACCCTGTTGCAGCGGCGATTGGTATAAAAGCTGACGTGCAGATCCTTGACGCTCAGCACGACGTCGCCTGTTCTTTCTGACATAGTGCATCCTCCTCAGCCGATCTGCGTCGGGTCGCTTGCATCTCGCAGTCCGTCGCCGATAAAGTTGATGGCCAGCACAAACAGCACCAGCACGGCGGCGCAGGGCAGCCACATCCACCAGTAGCCCAGCCAGTCGTAACGGATGCTTCCGGCGTTGGTGATTACGTTGATAATGTTCCCCCAGGTGGCGATCTCCTGCGGCACGCCGTAGCCCAAAACGGAAAGCGATGCCTCCTGCAGGATGAACATGGCGGTGGAAAGGGTAATGTTCACCACGATCGGTCCTACGGTGTTGGGCAGAAGGTGCTTGAAGGCGATCTTCATCGGAGAAATGCCAAAGGCGGTCAGCGCCTGCACAAACTCCGCTTCCTTCAGCGAGAGTACCTTGCTGCGGGCCATGCGATACATGCTTGGCCAGCCTGTCAGGATAAAGATCAGGATCATGTTCCGCAGACTTTGCCCCACCAGCGCAACCATGATAATAATCAGCACCATCTGCGGAAAGGACAGGAACACATCCGAGATTTTGAGAACCAGCCGGTCCGCCCAGCCGCCCTTGTAGCCGACGAACATGCCCAGCGTCACGCCGATGACGGCCGCGCCCAGTGCGCTGCCCAGCCCCACAACGATGCTGATCCTGCCGCCATACAGGATTCTTGCCCAGACGTCGCGCCCCATCTGATCCGTTCCGAAGAGATGCTCTCCGGAGGGCTGCGCCATGCGTTCCCGCAGAGAAATGGCCCCCGGCTGCCATCTTGTAAACAGCGGCGCCGCAAAGCAGAGAATGCAGATCACCAGAAACAGCGCTGCGCCCAGCACCGCCAGCTTGTTGGACAGCAGCTTGCGCGCCGTTCGGCTGGTCAGCCTTGTGGACAGACGTCCGCTCTCCTCCAGTGCCCGAATCCTGTCCATTTTGCGATCCAGTGCCGTTTGTCTGATATTGTTTTTCATGACAGCTTCACCCTCGGATCCAGAATTGCGGTCATAATATCGACCAGCAGGGATGAGAGCAGCACCAGCAGCACCATAAACAGCCCGACGGACATAATGATGGGCGTGTTCTGTGTCTTTACAGCGTCCGTAAACCATTTGCCGACGCCTGGCCACTGGAAGATGTTCTCGATAACGATGGAGCCGCTGATGAGCATCGGCAGTCGAAAGCCGATCAGCACCATGACAGGCGTACACGCCACGCGAAAACCGTGAAACAGGTTCACTTTCCACTCCGGCAGCCCCTTGGCGCGTGCGGTTTTGACGTAGTCGCAGTTCATGGAGTCCAGCATGCTCGAACGAGAATAGCGCATAACGCCGGCCGTCATGGAAATGCCGAGCACAAACGCCGGCAGAAACAGATGGTGCATCTCGTCCAGCAGTCCCGCCGTACCCCGCTGTCCTACGGGAAACCACTTCAGATTCAGGCAGAACAAAATGATGCAGAACACGCCGAACAGAAACTGCGGAATGGCAACGCCGATCATGCCGGCAACAGTCAGCACGTTATCCGCCAGCTTACCCTTGCGGATGGCCGAAATCAGCCCCAGCGCAACGCCCAGCACAGAGGAAATGATCAGTGCCGCCAGCGACAGCTCGATGGTAGCGGGCAGCTTCTGCAGCATCAGCACACCTACAGGCATGTTGTTTTGCAGCGAATACCCCAGATCCCCCGTACAAACGCCTCGAAGCCAGCTGAAGTAGCGTGTGATCATGGATCCGTCTAAGCCTTTGGCTGCCTTAAAAGCAGCAATCTGTTCGGGGTTCATCTCCGCAAGCTGATCCATCGGAATCAGAAAATCAATCACATCACCGGGCATCAGCTCAATCCCTGCATAGATCAGCAGGGTAATGATCAGCAGCATGGGGATCATGCCCAGGAGCTTTCGGATGATAAAGTTCAGCACAGGCTTCCCCTCTTTCGATTTGTCTATTTGCACTCGCCATTATAGAAGGAAAGGCGGGGGCCGGCTGTTTGCCAGCCCCCTGTTGTTCAAGTGATAAAGCGCCGATCAGCGTTCGAACATGTTCACGAAGATGTAACGCGGGAAGGTCACGTTAACGGTGTACACCGTGTAATCCGACATTTCCAGCAGCTGCTGCACCTGCGTGGAATCCTTGCAGAACGCATAGTCGATCATCCCGGCCTTTGCGTTGGTGATTAGGTTCTCATCACCCGCATCGGTGGAGGGATACAGGTAGAGCTTTTCGATATTGCCGGTTCCAGGCATGAAATAATCCGCATTCCGGGACAGGATCGTGTACTCGCCCAGCTTGACGGTCTCCACCTTGAAGGGACCGGTGCCGATGGGCATCTGCCAGAAGGTGTCCGCGCTGAAGTTCTCCGGCGCGACGCTTTCCAGCTTGTGCTTGGGCAGCACGGGCCATTGAGAGAAGATGGTCAGGGCGTTGGGCTGCGCGTTGTTGAATTCAAACGTCACGGTATTTCCTTCCACGGTGATGGACTTGGCATCGTTGACCACGTCGGTCATCACGGTGTTCGCGCCGGGGACGGTGGGATAGTAGCGGAAGGTCCAAGCTACATCCTCGGCTGTGAAGGACTCGCCGTCGTGCCACTTGACGTTCTCGCGGATCTTAAACGCAATGGTTTTGCCGTCCGCGGAAACCTCATAGCTCTCCGCCAAAGAACCATCGGTAGGCGCAAGGCTTTCGTCCGCGTTCAGGAGACGGTCAAACACGATTTCCTGATGCCAGAACAAACCGGGGTTGGTGGCGGGATGCTCCAGCGCGTTGACGGCGCCGGTGTTGGTGTACAGCGTGCGGTCTTCCCGGTCAGTGGTCCAATCCAAAATGTTTTTCCGGTAGGAGAACTGATCGTTGCCCACAGGATTCCCCTGCATGTCCAGATGCTTGGAGGTTACGACCCAGGAGGGAATGTAGAACATGGGAATGACCGGCACCTGTTCGTTTTCATACACCTGAATGGCGTCGTAGGCCACCTTCTGATCCTCCTTGGTCACGGCGACGCGGGACGCTTCAATGAGTTTGTCGAGGGTCTCATCCGGCTTTACGGTGGAGTTGTTGACGGCTGTGCTGTGATGACGGTTGTAGAACTCGCCCAGCGTCAGCGCGTTGGTACCGGCAAAGCACAGATCCCAGTCCACGGCGGAATGCATACCGTCCGCAGAGGGCGTCCACAGCAGAGCGGTCAGGTTGTCGGTGAGCAGCTGGAATTCCATCTTCACGCCCACGTCGTTCCAGTACGCCTGGATTGCCGTAATGGTGTCCAGCAGGTTGCCCGTGTAGTAAACGGCCTTCAGGGTGCGGCTGCCGTCCCAGCCGGCCTCGGCCAACAGCTCCTTCGCCTTTTCCGGATTGTAAGTATACTCGGTCAGGCCGTCCGCCTGCCAGTAGCCCTCCGGAACCAGGGACTTGTGGGCGGCGGTCACGGTGCCGTTCCACAGCGCGTCCACGATGGCGTCCATGTCAATGGCATACCACAGCGCCTGACGGACGCGAACGTCCTGCAGGGGGTTGGGGTACATGGTGCCGCCTGTGCCCTCGGCGGCTGCGGAGGTGGCCGCGATGGAGAAGAGCAGGCTTACTGCCAGCAGTAGAGTGAACAGTTTCTTCATTGTGTTGCCTCCTTTTTTGTCGTCGCAGTGTTTATCTTTACCGGCTTATGCCGGCGAAGCACAGTGTATCGCGCAGGAGCGACGTTCAGAGCCTGCCCTCCCGCTCCAGAAAGAAACGAACCGCGCCGAGAAGTCCCGCGTCGTTGCCGAGAGTGGCAGCCTCCACCCGAAGCCCTTCGGCAAAGCGCGGCATGACGCCTTGAAGCACCCGACGGCGCAGGGGCTCTATCAGCAGCTTTTCCTGTGCGCTTACGCCGCCGCCGATGAGCACGGCCTCCGGATTGAACAGGTGAACCAGCCCGGTGAGTCCCGCCGCAATGTCATCAATCCATGTCTCCAGCACTCGAAGCAGTACGGCGTCCCCCTGAGCGGCACGCTCAAATATTTTTCGCCCGTTCCATTCGGTTTCCGGCGCGGCTTCATGCGCACGATGGATGAGCGCGGTCACGGACGCATAGTGTTCAAAACAGCCGCGCTTTCCGCAGGGGCATGCAGGGCCCTCCTGATAGAGCGTAAAGTGCCCCAGCTCCCCGGCAATGCCCCGCGCACCGCCGTACAACCTTCCGTCCAGTACCAGCCCGCCGCCTACGCCTGTTCCCAGCGTAATGAAAACGGCGTTCCGGCAGCCGCGTCCGCCGCCGAAGGCGCATTCGCCCAACGCGGCGGCGTTAGCATCGTTGAGCGCCCAGACCGGCGCGCCCAGCGCCTGCTCCAGCTTCTCTTTGATGGGCGTTCCCTCATAATGGGGGATCTTTCCGTTGGTGCCGATCACCACGCCGCTTCGGTCATCGATTTGTCCGGTGGCGGATACGCCTGCCCCGCAGATGGAGACGTTATGCCGCGCAAGAAACAGCACGGCGCTTTTGACAACCGTATCGATGATGGGCGTTTGGTAGCCGTCAAAGCTGACGTCGGCCTCTGCTTTTTCGTACAGGACGCCCTGTTCGTCCGCAAGGCCCATTTTTACGGAGGTGCCGCCGATGTCCAACGCCAGAATCATACCATTCCTCCCGGTAAATCGCGGACGGCGGCCATGAAGCGGGAGGCGATCTCCAGGGGGCGTGTGATCGCGCCGCCTACCACCACGGCCCATGCCCCGATTTCCAGCATTTTTCTTGCCTGCTCCGGCGTATGGATGCGTCCCTCCGCGATGACCGGGCAGGGAAGTGTTTTCACGAGACGCGCCACAAGCGCAAAATTCGGTTCGCCCGTTTCCCCGGCTGTCTGGGGGGTGTAGCCGTTCATGGTGGTGCCCACCAGATCGGCCCCCGCCGCGTGGGCGGCGACGCCCTCTTCAAAGGTTGCGCAGTCGGCCATGATGATGATGTTGGGGTATTCTTCCCGAACCGCTTTCAAAAATTCCGTCGGAGTCAGACCATCGCCGCGCACGCAGTCCGTACAGTCGATGGACACAACGTCCGCCCCTGCGGCCATACACTCGTCCACCTCCCGCATGGTCATGGTGATGCGTCCCTGAAAGCCGGGATATTCCCGCTTGATTAGCCCGATCACCGGCAGGCCGGTTTCTTCCTTGATTTCGATGATATCCCGAACCGAGCTGGTGCGGATCATCTTCGCGCCTGCCAGCTTGGCGGCGCGGGCCATCAGCGGCATGACGGAGCGCTCCCGGTCGTAGAGCGGTTCGCCCGGCGTCGCCTGGCAGGAGACGATCACCGTGCCCTTCATCAGCGCAAACAACGCTTCCTTCGTCATTCTTCTTTCTCTCCCTTACAGCGTCCGTAAAAACAGACCGATTTTTCTGGCCAGCAGCGCGTGCCCTTCATCGCTGGGGTGAAGGCCGTCCGGCAAAAGCAGCTCCCGGCAGCGGACGTTTTCCGGCTGGATGCCGCTGACGGCGTACAGATCCAGTGTCGGCAGGGCGTAATGCCGCGCCGTTTCCAGCAGAATATCCCGATAGGCGGACAGCGGCGCAACGCTCAGCGGCTTGCGACCGTCTCCACGGGGATCGTTCTCGCCGTCTCGGTGCAGCGGCGAAAGGATAACAACAGGCTTTCCTGCATAGCGCGTCAGCAGACCGTCCATCAGGCAGTGGCACGCCCCCCAGAAGGTGAAAGGTGTCCTGTCGGAAGGCACACCCAAGGGCGCGTCCCCGTGGCCGTAGTCGTTCGTTCCGCCAAAGACAACCACCGCATCGGCGTTTGCGTCCATTTCCGTCATGCGCATGCAGAAGTCCCGATCATGTGGCTCATCGGTCATGACGGTTTGCCGGGCGATCCGCGATCCGCTTACGCCGTAGTTATTGGAATGCAGCAGCCCGAATTCCCTTGCCAGAACGTCGGTATAGCGGTTGCGCTCGCAGCTTGCTCCTACTCCCGCCGTGATGCTGTCTCCCAGAAAATTGACGGTTGCTCCGTTCAGCTTCATTTTTCCGTCACCTCAGGCAAAGCTTTTGATGGCAGCGTCGATCATTTCGGCGCAAACGTGTACCTGCGCCATATCCTCCGCCTCCAGGTTGGGCATTGGAGGACGCACGCCGCCCAGAGGCAGACCCTCGCGCAGCTCTATGATCTTCTTGATGACCGCGTACAGATTGCCACGGCAGGCGCACATCGCCTCGATGATGGTGTTCACCGAATGCTGGATGGGCGCGGCGGCGGCAAAATCGTTTGCCCGGCACAGTGCATCCATCTTCAGAAACAGCTCCGGCATCACCGCGTAAGTGCCGCCGATCCCGCCATCCGCGCCGATGGCGCGCCCCGCCACAAACTGCTCGTCCGGCCCGTTGAAGAGGATGCACTCGCGCTCAAAGACACGCTTGAAAATATCAATATCATACGCGGGCATGGAGGAATTCTTAATGCCGACGACCCGGGGATTTTCCTGCATCAGCCTGGCCAGCTTGGGCGAGAGAGCAACACCCGCCAGCTGCGGGATATTATAAATGAAAAAATCCGTGTTGGGAGCCGCACTGGAAATGTCGTTCCAGTACCGGGCGATGGCTGCGTCCGGCAGGTGAAAATAGATGGGCGGAATGCTGGCGATAGCGTCCACGCCCAGAGTCTCGGCGTGTCTGGCCAACTGGCAGCTCTCCTGCGTGTTATTGCAGGCCACATGGGCGATAATCGTACACTGGCCACCTACCTCCTGCATCACAGTCTCCAGCGTGCGCATCCTTTCCTCCTTTTCCAGATAGATGCACTCCCCGGAGGAGCCCCCTACGTACAATCCCTTCACGCCCTTATCCACCAGATGCCGGGCCAGACGGCGCGTACGCGTTTCGCTCACGCCCCCCTGATCGTCGTAGCAGGCGTAAAACGCCGGGAAGACGCCCTTGTACTTGTCTAAGCTGCCCATGATGAAGTCCTCCTCGTTCATGATCGATAATTGAAAACAGCGGTTCTCCTCAGCCCTTGACCGCGCCCATGGTGATGCCGCGGGTGAAGTATTTCTGGAAGGCGAGGAACACGGCGATGATCGGCACGCTGGCCAGCGTCGCGCCCGCCATGATCAGGCCAAAATCGGTGCTGGCCTCGCCCTGCATCTTGGCAATGCCCAGAGAAATGGTGAGCTTACGCTGGGAGTTGAGCATGATCAGCTGCAGGAAATAGTCGTTCCAGGCGGTGATGAAGGTAAAGATCGCCAGCGCACCCACGCCTGGCCTGATCATGGGAAACACAACGTCGATAAACGTGCGTATCTCTCCCGCCCCGTCGATGCGCGCGGCCTCCAGCATTTCGTTGGGGATGTTCTCAGAGAACTGCTTCATCAGGAACACGCCGAAGGGCCAGCCCACAGTGGGGAAGATCACCGCCCACAGGGTGTTGTGCAGGTTCAGCCATGCCATCTCCCGAAGCAGCGGGATCATGATGACCTGCTTGGGTAGCGCCATGGCGCAGACAAACAGGCTGAAGATGAACCCGCGCCCGACAAAGCGCTTCTTGGCCAACGCATAGCCTCCCATCGCGCCGCACAGGCAGGTCAGCAGCATGGTCATGCCGCAGGCGAACACCGTGTTGAGCAGCCACGTCCACGCAGGCTTAGCGAACAGCTTGACATAGTTATCCGACGTTGGACTGACAGGAAAAAAAGAAGGCACGCGGGCGTTGATTTCTTTCGCTCCCTTCACGGAGCCCGTGATGATCCAGTACAACGGGAAAAGCATGAGTATCGCCAGCGTAATCAGAAGCGCGACGCTCACGACCCGGT
>ERZ772883.380-NODE-380-length-48385-cov-8.678543_pt1 | contig 48385 bp, 26 predicted proteins | sample MGYA00580575_ERZ772883 | MGnify/ENA primary metagenome ERZ772883 (study PRJEB29015, sample SAMEA2737666) | human gut metagenome | biome: human gut; feature: human-associated habitat; material: faeces | place: China | collected 2012 ...
TATGAGCGATTACCCAATGCTCATTTCCAATAAATTACACTCTTTTCGTAACTTCGATCTACAATAATATATTTAACTTTATAAAACTTTATATAAACCGCATGAACACAACACGGGGCGCATAAATACGATTTATTTACGGGTGTAAAAATAGTAATCATAAGAAAAACCACCAAATTTAGAGCATCCTCAAAAATAGGTATTCCGCAAAAAATACCTATATGTAAGTATGATATTGCATAACGATGAATATAGTTTTCTTACGGTATTAAACTTTCAGGCATGATCTGCGTCTAACACATAGATGATGTTTAGAACATCTATCATAACTTAGATATTGTTTGTTTCTAGAAATATTTTGCTTATATGGTTGCTCGGGATGGAGACGCAAGAGCATGAATACTAAACACTTTGGCGAAGACATCACTTTTAGGTATTGCCCGACTCACAACGAAATTGTATCTTTACATCGTAACTAACAGATAAAAGATTATGACAGGAATGACAACAACAATAATCATTGGACTTCTGATTCCGCTATTGGGAACGATGCTTGGTTCGGCTTTCGTCTTCATGATGAAAGACGAGATGTCTGCGCGATTGCAAAAGTCGTTATTGGGCTTTGCCTCTGGAGTGATGGTAGCAGCGTCCGTATGGTCGTTGCTCATTCCAGCTATGGAGATGAAGGCTGACAGCGGCGCATGGTCGGTAGTGCCGGCAGCTGTGGGATTCATTATGGGCATAGGTTTCCTGCTGCTTATTGACGAGCTGACACCCCACCTCCATATCGGAACCGACGAGCCTGAGGGCATACGCTCACACCTGTCAAAGACAGCTATGCTTGCACTTGCCGTAACCATCCACAATCTACCCGAAGGAATGGCTGTAGGCGTGGTGTTTGCAGGAGCCGAAAACGGCGCTTCGCATATCTCGTTAGCCGGAGCCATTTCTGTGTCATTGGGCATTGCCATTCAGAACATTCCCGAAGGCGCTATCATCTCAATGCCCATGCGTGCGGCAGGCAACAGCCGATGGAAGTCCTTCGTGTTAGGATCGCTGAGCGGAGTGGTAGAGCCTATAGGAGCCATAGCCGTTCTGCTGCTTGCCTCACTCATTATGCCCGCCCTCCCCTACATGCTCGCCTTTGCAGCAGGAGCCATGTTCTACGTAGTGGTGGAAGAACTGATACCAGAAGCCTCAAGCGGCCAACACAGCAATCTCAGCACCATCGGCTTCGCCATAGGTTTCGTGCTGATGATGGTGCTGGATGTTGTGATGGGGTAATCTCTACATTTAGTTTATGCTTCTCTGTGAATGACATTTCCGTTGGCTTGGTGTGTGGCAAGTACCAGCACCTCGGCTATCTGGACGTGCTTCGGAGCTGAAGCGGCTGACAAGATGGGACCCGTACTCTTTGATTCCATCCACAAACGGACGGATAGAGAAGAAAGCATCAGCGACAACGATATCGGTGACCTTCAACAAATCCTTCTTGTAACGCTTGATGACCGCTATGTAATGTTGCACGAGAGTCATGTAGCGCAGTTTCAACTCTCCTGTAGATGGAGTCTGATGGGCGCGCAGCATCATGCAACTGTTGGCATAGACATCGACAAGAGCCAGTCCCATGATTTCAAGTCCATGCTTCATGGAACTTGCACAACCTGACCAGAAAGTACCGATATGCGGAGTCTTCTTGCCCGACTTGCTGATGTAGCTCGGATCGATAGCTATAGACCATCCATATTCAAGAAACGTCGGCATAGGGCAAGGTTGAATTCCAACCAGTCTATGCATTTCCATCGGAAGGCGGACTATTCGTATAGTAGTGACAACTGGTCGACGGTCAGTTCCGCGCCGGTCGACACTGCAGTTTCCAGATAGTCGGAAGTCTTGATGTTGCGCGACTCCTTTTCGATTGAATAGGATGCGTGGTTTGACGATGCTACCATCAGTTTCAGGCGCGTTGCGCGCTTGTTGCGTATTGAGTAGACCACAGGCACGTTGAAGCGCGTGAACGACGTTGATGGTTTCAGATAGCCCACACCACGGCCAATTTCCACTTCTTTCCCGTCCTCGTCGTTGACAAGCGAGATGACCACAAGCCCTGTTTCCGAGGTGTCGTGATAGTCCTGCACGAATGTGTATATGCCGCTGACGGCGGTTGGACGGGAACGGAAGGCTATACCTTCATTATATGTCTCCAAGCCGGATTTGTCGACCGAGTAACTGCCGAGAAACAGTTTGCCGGCAGAGCGGTTTGCCAGGGTGGGAGCATAGGAGCTGTAGTAGTGCCGGTCGGTGCGTGCGTCGCGCGCCGGTTCCACTCCGTGCCAGCTCCATGCGGCGTTGCGCAGCCGCACGGCCCATTGCCCTGAGCCAGTTGACGGAATGATTTCTGTTGTAGGCACTTGGAACCATGTGTTTGAGGTTGAGGCAAACTTCGCGCACGTTTTTTTGTTTACGCTTGTCCACTTCTTCGGTTCGCTGACGATGATGTCGGCTTTGTTGTAGATTGGCATCCAGCTCGACAGGTTGGAATATTTGCCGCCACAGTTCACGTGCTTCATACTGATGGTTTCGTCAATGTCTTCAAAGTCGGCGTTGGGTAGTTCGAGAGCCGACTCTGTCGTCACTCCGAACCCATGGGAGTCGTTGCTGCCTGAGATTACGGCGATTTCGTAGGAAGTAGACGGGGTGAGCGTTTTTACCGTGACGCGGCGGTCGGCCACGTTGCGTTCGGTCACGGCAGGATGCCATCCGCCTCCGTTTGGTTTCACAAGGACGCTGATATAAGGAACAACTTCGCTAAGGTCATCGCCCTCGAACATCAGGTCGACTTGCGACGACCAGATGTTTTCTTGGCTGCACATCACTTTATATTCGGGCACGTCGCGCTCCACGGCGACAGGCTCTGTATATTTCAGGCCGTCGTTGTAAGAGGCTCTCACGAGAGTGGCACTTATGCCAGGAGCGAGAGGCAGGGTGGCGGTGTATCTGCCCACGGCTACGCGTTTGACGTTTGCGGCTGTCACTTCTTGCCATTGGTCAAGGCTTGACGGACCTTTCGTTTCAAAAGTTAGTTTGTCGGCAGGCAGGTCGCCGCTGCATTCAATCTCCAGTGCGACTTTGTCGGCGGAAGGGCGTATGGCGGCGGGCTGTATCAATGCGATTTTTACTGGGCGTATCTCCACTGTCAGCACCATTGGCGACAGCGCTACGCGTCCAGCCTCGTCGCGTGCCTGCAGAATGATTTTGTGCACGGTGGCAGCCCCGCTTTCGGAAGCGTGCATTCGGGCTACGATTGCCGACAGGTCGAGCGATACGTTTGTCGCCCCCTTTTCAAACCCTGTGGCAGTGATGCCCTGCGACGCAAGGGTGGCGGCGTCGGTGGCGGCAATGTCGGTCTCGGCAGTCCAGTAGTTGTCAACCATATTGTTGGATATGATTGTAAAATACAGATTTCTCAATCCTCCAGCCACGTTGATGTCAACACCGAGCCGTTTGTCCGGACTGTTGTATTCAAGCATGCTGTAGCTGTTGTCGTTGTCGAAGCCCACGGCAGTGATAGTAGGCGACTGGGTGGAGAACAGAGCGTCGTCGACCGTCAGCCGGTAAGGCGTAGATGCCGTGTGTCCATCGTACACGCATGTCAGGTTGTTGCCGTCGGCATCGAAGCGGAATTGATGGTGTGTCGCGGCATCGGCGGCGAAAGCATCGAATGGCTGCAGAGCCACTTTGCGCCCCGAAGCGTCGGCGATGGCAAGCTCGCAGCGCATGTTGCCGGGACGCAGACAGGCTGTCCGCTTTTCGCTGGTCGTGAAGTCCACATATTCTCCGGATGCGGTCTTTGCGCGCATCATGATGTTGTCCGCCAAATTTTTAGCCGCATCGGTAAACGAAACCGACACAAGAGTCTGAGCCACACCGCATTTTATGTCGACCGTGGTTTCTTCATCCTCTTTCACGCAGTTTGGTTGTTCGGCAAAAAATGTCGGGGCAATGAATCCTTCTTGGTCCTTGTCGCCGTAGCTGGCGGAAAAGATATATTCACCCACAGGCAATTTCTGCGATCCGCTCTCGAATTTGGCAAGAGAAGCCCACGACTTCACCGTCGCCGTGCGGCAATTCATGGCAGAGAGAGCCAAAGCGTCGGCAGAAGGGGCGTCGACGTCGATGCCCGCCGCTCCCGCCACAGGAGTGACGGAGGGGTCGACCGACAGCAGAAACCGCACGTCGCCGTATCCGGTCACCAATGGGTTGGGGTCGTTGCTGCATGCCGCAAGCAGCAGGCATATTGTCGCTTGTAAAAAAACTTTCTTAATCATAGACGCAAATTTAATGTTTTCTTTCTATTGCCGAAAGCGAATGTGGGGTTACGGAACAATTTATGGAGCGTTTAGACTAAAATTTGCATATTCCGGCGATGCGTTGTAACTTCGTGGGCAAATCAACAAACAAACATATCTTATTCGAATGAAGAAACAAATTTTGACGGCTTTGTGCGCGGCGGTGTTGACGCTGCCGATGGCGCATGCCGAAAATCCGAAACAAGAATTCCGTGGAGCATGGATCCACACAGTGCATCAGAGCCAATATGCCAAAATGACAACAGATGAGACAAAGGCATACCTCTGCGACCAACTCGACAAACTTAAAGCCGCAGGCTGCAACGCCGTGCTTTTCCAGGTGCGTCCGAGCGCCGACGCCTTCTATCCGTCGGAACTGGAGCCGTGGAGCCGTTTCCTGACTGGCACTGCCGGCAAGGCCCCGTCGCCTTATTGGGACCCGCTGCAGTTTATGATTGAGGAATCTCATGCGCGCGGCATGGAGCTTCACGCATGGCTTAACCCGTATCGTGTGACGACATCGAAAAATGAGAAATTGCCAAAGAACCACATCTATTACAAGCATCCCGAGCGTTTCGTCGCTTACGACGGCAAGCTTTATTTTGATCCGGGACAGCCTGAAAACCGCAGTTTTATTGAGAGTGTGGTCAAAGACTTGATTACGCGCTACGACTTTGACGCCATCCATATGGATGACTATTTCTATCCTTATCCTGTGGATGGATTGGATTTCCCCGACAGCAAGTCGTATAAGAAATATGGAGAGGGGATGGACCGCGGCGACTGGCGCCGTCATAATGTCGACTTGCTCATCGAGGGATTGCACGAGGTGATTGAGGCGCAGAAGCCGTGGGTGCGTTTGGGCATAAGTCCGTTCGGAATCTGGCGCAACAAGACGAGCGACCCGCGTGGCAGCGATACAAACGGATTTCAGAACTACGACGGCCTCTATGCCGACGTGTTGCTTTGGACGGAAAAAGGATGGGTGGACTATATGCTTCCCCAGCTTTACTGGACGCTTGAGAAGAAGGTGGCCTCGTCGGAGAAACTGGCGTATTGGTGGAACGACAACGCCAACGGTCGCCATATGTACATCGGACAAAACGTGAAGACTACGATGGACACTCCAGATCTTGCCCCGTCGACCGACCCTACGCAGCTCGACCATAAAATCCGCCTGTCGCGTGAGTTGCCCAACATTCAGGGTAACTGCTGGTGGCCTGGGTATATGATCACAGCCAACTATAAGGGCGTGGCCGACTCGCTTGCTATGAATCAGCAGCGCACAGTGGCTCTCGTGCCCAACTATCCGTGGATCGACGACGTGAAGCCAGGCGAGGTCACTTCGCTCCGCCGCGACGGCGACCGCCTTCTTTGGAAGGCTCCGTCGACCGCCGACCCTATGCAGGAGGCGCGTGCCTATGTGGTCTATCGTTTTGACAAGGGCGTTGACGTTAACATCGACAACGCAGAGGCGATACAGTGTGTCACTTACAAGCCGGAATACGCTCTTGGCGCCGACCATGGCCATTTCACCTATGTGGTTACGGTGCTCGACCGTGCAAACAATGAAAGTGCTGTCGGGGAAGCTATAAATGTGAAGCAGTAGCGGTGCAAAAAATTGATAATGTGGTTTCAAGATTTTCGGTCGAAAATTTTGAAACCACATTTTTTATTTCTAAATTAGCAACCACAAATCTAACTCGCTATGACTGGAATAAGCAGAATGCTCGACTTTTTGACCGCGCTGAAGGTTAACAATGACCGCCAGTGGTTTGGTGTGCATAAAGAAGAGTATAACGACATCCGCCGTCAATGTTTGGAAGAGGTAGGCGTGCTGATTGCCGAAATAGAGCGTTTCGACCCGCATCTTGCCGGAGTCGCGCCAGAGCAATGCGTGTATCGCATCTATCGCGACATCCGTTTTTCAGCCGACAAATCGCCGTATAAGACCCATTTTGGAGTGGTGCTTGGTCACGGAGGTAAGAAATGCAAGGAGGCCGCCTACTATCTGCATATTGATCCCGACGGATGCGCGTTTTTCAGTGGCGTATGGTTTCCGGAAATGCCTGTGTTGCGCTTTCTGCGGCGCAACATCTACGATAATCTTGACGAATTTCTTGAGATTATAGACAGTCCTGCTTTCAAATCGGAATATCCCGGTCTGATAGGAGAAAGCCTGAAGACGTTGCCAAAGGGCTATCCGAAAGACTGTCCGCGCCCTGAAATTTTCAAAATGAAAGAATTCCTTGTGCAAAAAAAATATAAAAAATCATTGTTTGCAGCCGGAAATTGGCAGAAGCAAGTTGCAAAAGACGCTCAATTGGCAAAACCGTTCAACGATTTTTTGAATTATGCATTTGAAGAATTGCACACTCAATGATGGAGTGTGCGCAATATGTGGTGCGATTGCACAAAAAAGGCGATTCTGAGTAGTCGGAATTACACAAAAAAAGGTCGATTGTGCCAAAAATTAAATAGAACTAAATCCTTAAAAAGATTACATATTTTACTTTAAATTTGTAGCAATTAAACACAAGAACTATGGCTAAAATCAGAGGAGCAGTAGTGGTTAACGAAGAACGGTGCAAGGGGTGCAACCTATGTGTGGTGGCATGCCCCACAAAAACTTTGTCGTTACAGGCAAAGGAGGTGAACGACCGTGGCTACCACTTTGCCTACATGTCTAATCCCGACGCTTGCATCGGATGCGCAAGTTGTGCGTTGGTTTGTCCCGACGCTTGTATTGAAGTTTATAAAGTACGCGTAGATTAACAAATCGAAAAACGAATTTCACTATGGAAAAAGAAATAAGATTGATGAAAGGCAACGAGGCTCTTGCCATCGCGGCTATCCGCTATGGAGCCGATGCCTATTTCGGATATCCAATCACTCCGCAGTCGGAGGTGCTTGAAACGCTGATGGCAGAACAGCCGTGGGAAACCACGGGCATGGTTGTGCTTCAGGCAGAGAGTGAGGTGGCGTCGATCAATATGGTCTATGGCGCGGCAGGAACAGGCAAAGTGGTGCTGACGTCGTCGTCGAGTCCAGGCATCAGTTTGATGTGCGAGGGTTTGTCGTATATCGCAGCATCGGAATTGCCAGCCTTGGTTATCAACGTGAGCCGTGGCGGACCTGGACTTGGAACTATCCAGCCGTCGCAGGCTGACTATTTCCAGGCAACAAAAGGCGGAGGTCACGGCGACTATCATTTCATTGTGCTGGCTCCGTCGTCGGTGCAGGAAATGTGTGATTTCGTTGGTCTCGGATGGGACTTGGCGTTCAAATACCGCACCCCGGCGATGATTCTTGCCGACGGTGTTGTCGGACAGATGATGGAGAAGGTGGTGCTTCCGCCGCAGCGTCCGCGTCTGACCGACGAGGAAGTGCGCAAACGTTGCCCATGGGCAGCCACAGGACGCACACCGGGTCGTGCGCGCAACGTAATCACGTCGCTTGAACTTGACTCTGCAAAGATGGAGGAGAACAACCTTCGATTCCAGGCAACATACAAGAAAATTGAGGAAAACGAAGTGCGTTTCGATGAGTATGCCGTTGACGATTGCGATTATCTCATCGTGGCATACGGCTCAATCGCGCGTATCAGCCAGAAAGCAGTGGAGATGGCACGCAAGGAAGGAATCAAAATCGGAATCCTCCGTCCAATCACGTTGTGGCCTTTCCCGTATGCAGAGGTTAAGCGTTTGGCAGAACGCACAAAAGGCGTGCTGACAGTGGAAATCAATGCCGGACAGATGGTTGAGGACGTGCGTCTCGCTGTCGACGGCGCAGTGAAAGTAGAACACTTCGGACGTTTGGGTGGCATCGTGCCTACGCCCGACGAGATTCTCGAAGCGTTCAAACAAAAAATCTATCAGAAATAACTAAAGCATTCCCGTCATGGACATCAACGATATTATCAAACCTGAGAATCTGGTTTATAAGAAACCGGCTTTGATGAACGACAATCACATGCACTATTGCCCTGGCTGCAGCCACGGTGTTGTTCATAAACTCGTAGCCGAACTGATTGAAGAAATGGGACTCGGAGACCGCGCTGTGGGCATTGCGCCTGTGGGTTGTGCCGTCTTCGCCTATAATTATATTGACATCGACTGGATTGAAGCTGCCCACGGACGTGCGCCTGCTATCGCTACTGCCGTAAACCGCTTGTATCCAGGTAACCTCGTTTTCACATATCAAGGCGACGGCGACTTGGCTGCCATCGGTACTGCCGAGACTATCCATGCCGCCAACCGCGGTGAGAACATTACAATCATCTTCATCAACAATGCAATCTACGGTATGACTGGCGGACAGATGGCCCCGACGACGCTGCTCGGCATGAAAACTGCCACAACGCCTTACGGGCGACGTGTCGACCTGAATGGATATCCGTTTAAAATCAGCAACGTTCTGTCGCTGCTCGACGGCACTTGCTACGTGACGCGTCAGAGCGTGCACACTCCTGCTGCCGTGCGCAAGGCGAAGGCTGCCATCAAGAAGGCGTTCCAGAACACGCTCGACAAGAAGGGCACCTCGGTGGTGGAGATTGTCAGCACTTGCAACTCTGGCTGGAAAATGAGTCCGGTAGATGCCAACAAGTGGATGGAAGAGAATATGTTTGCCAATTACCCTATGGGCGACCTAAAAAATGAGTAGACGATGAAACACGAAATTATTATAGCCGGATTCGGCGGACAAGGTGTGCTGTCGATGGGCAAGATTCTTGCCTATTCGGGCTTGATGGAAGATAAGGAAGTGACATGGATGCCGGCTTACGGCCCTGAACAGCGTGGCGGCACGGCGAATGTGACCGTGATTCTAAGTGATGAGAAGATAAGCTCGCCGATTCTTAACGCTTTCGACATCGCTGTGGTGCTCAACCAGCAGAGCCTTGACAAGTTTGAGAGCAAGGTGAAGCCTGGCGGCATACTCATCTATGACAACTACGGCATTCATCGCGCTCCAACGCGCAAGGACATAAAGGTCTACAATGTTGCGGCTATGGACGCTACGTTGGAGATGAAAAATTCAAAAACGTACAATATGATTGTGCTCGGCGCGCTCTTGAAGGTGTGCCCGATGGTTACATTGGAAAGTGTGATAAAAGGCTTGAAGAAGTCGTTGCCTGAGCGCCATCATAAATTGATTCCTCTCAATGAGGAGGCTATCCGCAAGGGTATGTCGCTCATCAACGAGTAGGATTGACGAGACTCGCACATTATTTGTGACCGGAACCACGCTTGCAGGCGTGGCTCCTATGAAACTGAGTTGATATCGGCATCCGTCACTTTTTGTGGCGGATGCTTCTTTTCTTGCAACAGATGGATTTATATTGTTTTTATATCCAGGATTCAAATAATTTCTACTGACCCGATACTTGCCCTGTTTTATCATGAGATTTAGAACCTAAGTTGTACTTAGAATCTAATTCAGAACGAGGTCGCCAATCTATTGGTAATATGTCTTTTCCAGTTTGATATTTAGGTATTAGTTTCATAAATGTAAAGTTATAATATATATTAGATAATCAAGTAATCAAAGTAAAATCATCCACATTTCGTGGATGATTTTTTGGGTACAATTCTCGCTTTTGTATAAACAGTAGGTCGTTTTGATACTCGGAAAAGAGAATAAATGACGCGTCGTTAAGATTTTAAACTAAAAATTTGAAATTGTTGACGAATGAAGAAATCTACTATTAAAAGACAAGTCTTTGTCAACGCTTACAAACGCATTCGTTTAGGTAAGGAGGAATACGTCAGACAACCCACAAAGATAGATTTTTAATAGGCTCATGGCCTCTTTTTATTTTATCAGCATTCTTCTTTGGAAAATAACCAAACCCAAAAGCGTCTGGACAGGTAATGCCGACTTTCTTCAAGTCCTCCCAGTTGATTTTAGCCGGGTCGAAACGGTAGTCCTGCCTGCCCCCGTTATTGTCGGGATTCGGAACTCGCAACATTTCCGCCCGTCTGTCGCCCTCCGGCGTGGGATTGCGGTGGTTGTCCTCGATAGCTTTTGCGTCCTGTTCCGCTTCCGTAGCCTTACTGCGGAACAAAGCCAGTCCCTCCGTGTCCTGATACCTGCGGAAGAAATTGGAAATGAAGTTGCTGAACGCATCGCTGTTCCTGTCCACCTGCATAAACTCACCGCTATGGGATTGGGTCGGTTCTACGGTCTGCAAATTGCCCTCGTTGTAGATACCTTTAACGGCACTCACTTTCCCCTGCTGTTTATCCAAGACCAGTAGCACGTCTTTTTCCTGCCCCTCTGCGGGCGGGTTCATTCTGTTTGCCATAAATAATTGGAGTTTTAGTGGTTACGGGATTATTCCCGTCCAAAGGTAACGACTAAATATGCTATATTTTGATAGGTGGCAATGAGTGTTCCGATTTGTCTTTCAGTGTCTTGGTTTGTTTAGAGTTGAAAGTAGAGAAATAGCTATTTCCTATAAAATTTTAATATGGAATGACAAGAGTTTATATAACGCAAATAAAAAAGGAGAAACAAATAATGACTAAAACTATTTTCCGTATCTTTGTGGATATTTGGAATATTGATTTAATAATCAATAGGAAACATATTTTGATTTATAAATATTTTACACTGAAAAATATGAGAATACTACATTTTTCCGATTTTCATTTAGATAAGACTCCGATAAATATAAGCAAGTCTCAGAAGCTTATTGAAAATATGCTTCAAGCTATAATGCCATATCACAATGAACGACATATTGATCTGATAATATTCACTGGGGATATGGTTAATGTTGGAGGTAAGTCATTTGATAATATTCAACAGGGTTTCCAAACATTTAAAAATCTCATAATTAACCCCCTAATAAAAGCTTTAAACTTAGGTAATGAGAGATTTATATTTTGTCCAGGAAATCATGACGTCGACAGGGCACAAGATAATAAATTTGCAGAATCAGGATTAACAGAGCAACTAAATAACGCCCAAAGTTTAGACGAGTTTTATGACGATTCTAAATCCTCAGAAGTTATGAAGAGGATTTTAGATTTTAAAAAATTTGAAAAGAGTTATTACGAAGGAACTCCAAATTTATCTTATCAATATTCAAATTTTCAATCTAATTTCAAAATTAATATAGATGACAAATCTATAGGGATAACAGCACTAAATACAGCATGGAGATGTTGGGATTCAAATACAGATAAAGGTAAGATATTAATGTGTAGCAGACAAATTAGCGATTCTGAGTCATACATAAATGATTGTGATATTAAAATTGCACTATCGCATCATAGTTATATTTGGATGAATAATTTTGAAGTATTGCAATTGGAAAAGTATATTACACAAGATTATGATATGTACTTCTGTGGACATACACATAGTAGTAATGCTGAATATTGTATTAAGCCAGAAGGGAAAACATTTAAATTAGTTGCTCCGGGAATTATGACAGCTAACAATCTTGAAAAAAATCCTCAATATAAAAATGGTTTTTCAATTATTGATTATGATTTGGATAATGCATTTGTTGAAACAATGTTATTTTTTCAAAATGATGTATTACAATTTATTCAAGATAAAAATCATGGTAAGACTGGTGTTTGGCATGTTGATATCCCCCTTGGCGAAGAACAGCTACAACGTAAAAGAATACAAGAGGTAATTATTAGCATCAAAGAAGAAGTAGAATATCTTAATAAGCATTTATTGAGTTATAATACTGATACCAAAGCACCAAAAACATTTAATGAAATATTTGTAACACCTCAGCTGACTATAAAGAAAAAGCTAGATAAAGAAAAGGATGACAATCAAGAATTTGAGGAAGAAAATATTAATATTGATGAAATTATAAAATCTGATAATAATTTTATTATATTCGGTATAAAAGAATCTGGGAAAACGATTCTTCTTGACAAACTATTGTTAGAAATTTTAAACAAGAGTAATGGGACAGATACATTACCGGCTGTAATACGATTTAGTGACATAAAAAACGATATAGAGTATTGTATACGAAATTATTGGCACCAAAAGAAAACAAGCTCAATACAATTGATTGAACAATGTAATATAATATTACTAATTGATGATTTAGATTTTTCAGATAATCAACGTATGGAAATTCTAATATCATTTATAAATAGTCATCCTAATAGTCGATTCATTGCCACATGCTTAGAAACTCAAAAAAATGATTTGGTTTTGGACGCCTATTCTTGTCCTGACATAGATTATAAAAGGGTAGAAATTAACGAATTTAATTCTAAACAAATCAAAACATTAGCACAGAACTGGATAACCGACAACAACAACCCTGAAGCTAAAGCTAAGAAAATTGAGTTATTAATAAATGCATTCTCAGCTATTGACCTACCTCGTACCCCTTTCGCTATTTCTATGTTTTTATGGATTTTAGAACGGCAACAGAATTACAGACCTCAAAATAATTCTATTTTAATAAAGCAGTTTTTAGAATCCTTGTTACAAAGTAACGAAACTAAGGGCGCGCCACGAGAGCAATTTGATTTTGTCAACAAAAGTAGTCTTTTGGGAATATTAGCTAAAGAAATGCTTGATGCTGGAAATCAAAATTACTCTTTACCATCATCTAAGGTTTTGGAAATCATAGAGAATCATATGGCTGAATTAAAATTTAAATTTTATAGCGCAAGGAAAGAAATGAACAATTTCTTAAATCTTGGTATTCTCACAGAAGATGATAAAAGTAGAATAACCTTTCGTTTTTCATGTTTTTTTGAATATTATCTTTTTGTTTTCATGGAACAAAATGATGATTTTAAAAAATACGTATTATCTCCAGAAAGATTTACAAAATTCAGCAATGAAATTATTTATTATACTGGGATTCATAGAAATGAGAAAGAAATATTAAAAATGATTGTTGATACTCTTGAATATGATTATATAGATATTAACGACATTGTTTTCCAGAAAATAAGATCAGTAGATGACTTTTTTAATGTTGATAAAAGCTTAATAGAAAATCTTAGTGTAAATGATCTTATGCAAGTTTTGCCTGACAAACAAACAGAAATAGAAAAAGAAGCAGAAAGTGATGCAAAATTAAACAGCAAACAGGCTTCTGTAAATCAAGGAGTTATAGAGAAAAAAGATTCGAACAAATTTAATGATTACGCAAAATTATTACTTCTATCTATGGACGTTCTAAAGAATTCCGAAGAAATAAAAGAAGAAGGCATAAAAAAATTATATTATACAACCATTTTGCGCAATTCTATTTCTTATATGATTCTATTTAAATTAATATGTGAAGAAATGATTAAGCATTCTTCTCATTACTCACAACAAAGAATAGAAGATTTAAAATTCTGTTTACGTATACTTCCTGTTCTTCACCAAACACTTATAAGTGAACATATGGGAACTTATAAATTAACAGAAGTGATAAAAGAAAAATTAGATGAGGATTATCAAAACGATAATATTTCAGAAATGGAAATATTCTTATCAACATTTCTTTATATTGACCTCAAAGGAGAAAAATATACTGAAGCTTTAAATAGATTTATTTCCTATTTCAATAAGGCATATATTGCAGACGCTTGTTTTTTTAAAATATCAAGTTATTATTACACTTCTAATGATAATGGACTTGATAAGATACTGCTTAATGCTTTATCTGATATGTACATTCGCATACACCAACCTAAAAAAAGTAACAAATATTTAGATAAAAGTAAAGTGATGAAAATGTTAATCAATAATAAAAAACGAAATAATTTGGAATCTAATAATTGATATCAAAAAGTGCAAGTTGAAAATTGCTATTATCTGAAAATATAAGGGAGGATTAAACCTCCCTTCATTGAGTGCAATTTATAAAATTCATTCCGGTAATGAAATTAATTGTATAAGTTCCCTGAAAGATAATTCCCCTTTATTTAATATTATTGCTATAAAGTATTTCTCAATAAACTATTTGGATTATTGGTAAATTAAACCTACTTATTTGAATTATTTTACACTCTCAAGTCTTTTACCTTTGCTTGGTATTCTTCCTTGGTCATACCTCCTGTCTCTATCATTGAGTCAAGTACATCGCCAAGCTCATCAAAAGCAATACCATGATGATATTCTTTAGTCGTTCCGTCCTTTTCTTCATAGATACAGTAGTAATCAGAGCCTTCATCCAAAGCAATATATACCTTACCTTGAAATTGGAAGCCATTCATCTGCATGACAAGAGCCGCCATAGTGAAGTTTTAGTAGTTTGGTTTTATCTTTTCCGTTTCGTCTATTCTCCAAGATGTTTTTACCGAATCGGCTCAAAAACCCGTTAAATATACACAAAATCGGCTCAAATAAACCCGATTATTGGCAAAAAATGAGTAAATTTGAGCCGATTAATAAATAAAGAATATGACAATAAATATAGAAATATTACAGTTTTTACATTATCATCCCTTGGCAAATAGGGCAGAGATTATGGCGGGGCTTACGAAAGCTCCCAGTGATAGTACAATGAAAAGGTTACTTTCAGCCGCTGTTAAAGAGGGAAATATTGAGACGGCTGGACGTGGTCCTGCCACGAAGTACAAACTTACTCCACAGGCTCATGTAACAATGCCTTTGGATTTAGCAACTTATTTTGATAAAGATATTGATGAACGCGAAGTTCAAGAATCTTTCAACTTTGATTTGATTCGTGATGTTCTGCCTAAGGTGGAGATTTTCACAAAAGAAGAACTTGAAGTGTTGAATGCAGCACAAATGGAGTTTGAAAAAAATACTGAAGGTATGACAGAATTGGAATATCGTAAGGAAATGGAACGTCTTGGAGTTGATTTGTCATGGAAATCCTCACAGATAGAAGGCAATACCTATTCTCTTTTAGAGACTGAGCGATTGCTAAAAGATAAGCAGACGGCCTCCGGGAAGACAAAAGAAGAAGCTGTTATGTTGCTTAACCACAAGGATGCACTTGATTTTGTGCTTGACATACCAGATTATTTGAAAGAACTGTCTGTGCATCGAATAGAGGATATTCATTCTATCCTGACAAAGGAGTTGGAAGTTGATAGAAATATCCGTCATCGTCGTGTTGGTATCACGGGAACCAATTATCGCCCTCTTGATAATGAATTCCAGATTCGTGAGGCTTTGGAAGATACTTGTACATTGGTGAATGGAAAAGATAATGTTTTTGAGAAAGCACTCTTGACATTAGTGCTATTATCGTATATTCAAGCCTTTGTGGATGGGAACAAGCGGACTGCAAGAATCACGAGCAATGCTGTCTTAATAGCAAATGGCTATTGCCCGATTTCTTTCCGAACCGTTGACTCCATCGACTATAAGAAGGCTATGCTCATGTTCTACGAACAGAATAACATCGCTGCTTTCAAGAAAATCTTTATCGAGCAGTTCTTGTTTGCTGTGAAGACGTATTTTTAGAGAAAAACACACTTTATGTTTGGTGTTATAAAAAATTTTGATTAAATTAGGTCCCAAAATAGAGTCATAGCAATTCAGATATCCGATATTGACCTTCATTCGTATTGAACTTCTTTGCTGCTGTTATTCGAATATGTATTAACAGAGTATTGTATTAACAAACAAATCCATTATTATGGGAAAGAAAAACTTACTCGTGATGGCTGCCAGTATATTTCTGGCAACAGCCAATGCGCCGACGGCAACGGCGCAAGAAGTAGGTGGAGTTGAAATCTCCACGACATCTATTCTCCCGATTACCGGAGTAACAGCAGCTACAGATCTATCTTCAAACTCTGACGGAGCTGATGGAGTTATAGGTGGCCATGAGTATGTGGATCTCGGTCTTCCAAGTGGCACATTATGGGCAACCTATAATGTCGGTGCAACCTCTCCTTATGAAAAGGGTGATTACTTTGCATGGGGAGAAGTGGAGCCACGTGAAGATTTCTCATGGGAAAACTACAAGTTCTTTGAAAGGTATGAAGTAGATCCTAATAATGGCGAATGGGCTGTCCTTGAAAATATCGGCAACGACATCAGCGGCACGGAATATGACGCGGCACGCTACCAGTGGGGAAACGGCTGGAGGTTACCCAATGAACAGGAACGCTATGAACTGAGGATGCTGTGTTGGTGCAATGGCCCAACCATAGAAAATGGCGTTAAGGGTGTGAGAATACATGGCCCTAATGAGCACAGCATATTCTTGCCGGTCTGCGGTTTTGGCCTTTGGTATGGGCAAGAGACTATCTTCGACAAAACTGATGGCGCATATTGGACAGGCGTTGAAGAACCACAATGTGGTTACAACGGCAGGCCTATTGAACCAAGCATGATTGCCAGGGCCTTATTAGTCGATACCAGTGGCTTTACCGGTGCTACCTCAAAGAAGGCTTGGGGTCTAAACATACGTGCTGTTGTCAATCCGAAAGAATCCGGAATAGACAATGTCATCTCAGAAACTGAAAAAATAAGGTTGGACTATCGTAATGGATATATCCATATAATGGGCTGCCATTCTGAGGGTATTATATCGGCATTCGATCTTTCAGGACGAATAGTATACTCGGGTCCCGTCATCGACGGCATCTGCCAGTTGCCCGAATTAGTCAGCGGCATATATATTGTTTCATATACCGATAACAAGAATTCAACAACAACTCAAAAAATAACAATATAATAAAACACATCATGAAGAAGTTCATCACTTTCATAGTAGCAGCATTCTGCCTTGCGTCATCCATGTCGGCACAGGGCAGCTACTACTACTATCACGGAAACGTATCTGCCTCCGGTCTTATACCTGAGCAATGTACTATTGGAGACCGTCCGGTTTGTTATCCTATTGTTGATATCGGATTTACATTCGATGGATCCATCTCAATCACCGAAAACTCAACTGCAACAGTGTTTTCTGACGGGCATCCTGTGGCAACAGGCGTGTTGTCCTGCTCCAACTATGTAGGAAAAAAAAGGATACAGGGAACTGCGGTGATCACATTTGAATCGCCCCTGCTGCTTCCGAAAGGCAAGACATACCACCTTGTCGTACCGGAAGGTGGTATCTACAGGGAGGGTAAACCAGACATCACCAACGAGAAACTTGAAGTGGAATTCAGTGTGCCATCGACCCTCGGTCAGGCAACGCCCACTGTTGAAGAAGGATCTGTTGTTGAAAGAAAAGACCGGATAGGATTCTTTTTCGGATTCGAAACTGCACCCGTCGATGGCGGGAAGGCGATACTCCTTCGTGAAGGGGTTCCTGTTAGAGAATATTACTGCGATGTAAGCTGGGATTGGAATCTCGGTTATGCAGGAATTGATTTTGGCGAAAACATAAATTTCGAGAATGGAGTGAGATACTCGATTCAATTGCCTGCGGGTAGTACAAGTGCCCTATACCGTACGGATATTGTGAATGAAGAAGCAATCGTCAACTTCATAGGCGGTTACACAGAGCCGGTGAAGCCAATCCAGTACACTTGGTGCAGTCTCTTTGACAACCATACCACGGATGTGCTTGGTGAAGTAAAATTCTATTATGACCGTCCGATTGCCCTTTCCGCAAATCCGATTATCAAGCTTAACATCGAGAATGAAAATCTCACAGTCAAGGAAGTCGTACCGACAATTTCGGAAGAAAATGGGGACTGGGTGTTGGCTGCGGATTTCGAGAACATTCCGCTTATCTCGGAAAAGGGATATACAATAATTATACCCGAAGGAACAATCGTTTCCAAAGAAGGAGATGTTGTTGTCAATCAACGCAATGTAATGGAGGTTGGGAGCAGCAGTGGCATTGTTGAGATTGAGAACCGTGAAGTATCGATAAACTCATCAAATGGTGTCATATCAATAGGACAAATTTTTAAGGGATGTAATATAAAACTGTTCTCCCTTGATGGGACAATGATATACAACACAAAAACATCGGAAGGAAACGTCTCTATTTCTGTACCGACATTTGGAGTTTATCTTCTGTCCATAAATGGTAAAACGTATAAGATCGCAGTTAAGTAACCACCAATACAAAAAACAATGAAAGCACTTTTTTTTAACATCTTTTAGAGCCATCATATCGGTGGATTAAAGACGTTTGTTCAATTACTTGAAAAATTCTGGCGCAGATTTGGCGCACCCTTAAACGAAAAATCAGCGCAACTTGTTGTTTTACAACTCGTTACGCTGATTTTGGCGGAGAGAGAGGGATTCGAACCCCCGGAGGTTTGACCCTCAACGGTTTTCAAGACCGCCGCAATCGACCACTCTGCCATCTCTCCGAAAATCCGTCCGGCTTTAGTCGGACGATTTTCTGTATTTCTTCCGCGGAGAGGACGAGATTCGAACTCGTGGTAGAGAATAACCCCTACGACAGTTTAGCAAACTGTTGGTTTCAGCCACTCACCCACCTCTCCAGTGGTTCGCTTTTGCGAGTGCAAAGATATATCAGATATTTCAGTCTGCCAAATTTTTTGGGATGTTTTTTTGCGGTTATTTTTCACAATATATGCAAGTCGTTGTCTGTCAGCGGTGGTTGCGGAACGTTGTGGTTGTGGAGTTTTGCAATGCGGCAAATTTTAAGTATGTTTGCATATGCATCTCGGCAGAGCAGGTCCAATCAAGTATGGATGCTTTGCGCTCGATTTGCACTGTCTTATGGTGAAAAATAAGGATATGGGAGAAACTGCGATATCATTGGTGGAGTTCAATCGGCGCATCGGCGGCTTGCTGCACGATGCGTCGGTGCAGCGGTGCTGGGTTGTGGCTGAGACAAGCGACGTGCGTCAGAGCGGCGGCCACTGCTATCTTGAGTTGGTGCAGAAGGATGCACAGACGGGGCAGACGCTTGCCCGTATGCGTGGAATTGTCTGGGCGAGTGTGTATGCCCGTCTGCGTTGTGAGTTTGAGAGAGCCACGGGGCAGCCGTTTGCGTCGGGAATGAATGTGATGGTTGAGGTCAGTGCCAATTTTCATGAGCAGTACGGGCTGTCGGTGGTGATAACCGGCATCAATCCCACTTATACGCTCGGCGACATGGCCCGTCAGCGACAGGAGATACTCAACCGGCTGAGGAGCGAGGGCATAATCGATATGAACAAGCAGTTGCCGTGGGCCGACGTCGCTCAGCGTGTCGCTGTGATTTCTGCCGCTGGCGCTGCTGGATATGGCGATTTTATGAATCAGCTTCACAACAACCCGTCGGGCATCAAGTTCTACACGTGTCTTTTCCCGGCGGTGATGCAGGGGCAGAGCACGGTGACGTCGGTCATCGCCGCTTTGGAGCGCATCAACGACTATGCCGATCTTTTCGACTGTGTGGTGATAATCCGTGGTGGCGGCTCGACGAGCGATTTGAATTCGTTCGACAACTATGACCTTGCTGCCAACGTAGCGCAGTTTCCGTTGCCGGTGATATGCGGCATCGGGCACGACCGCGACAATACGGTGGTCGACTCGGTGGCGTCGGTGAGGGTGAAGACGCCCACGGCTGCCGCAGAATGGCTGCTCGATCGCGCGCAGTCGGCTCTCGACCATGTCAACGCACTCACAGATATGGTGGTCGACTCTGCCACGCAGATGCTTTCGGGCGCGCGTCAGCAGCTGGCATATTTCACAAGCGGCATTCCGTTGATGGCTGATAATATTGTGGTGCGCCACCGCGCACGTCTGCAGCAGATTGCCGCGGCGATACCTGTTGTGGCGGCACGGCGCATCGACGGCGCGGGCAAGGATTTGGCGTTTGCCTCACAACGGGTGGCAATGGCGGCACGGCAGTGTGTGGCTAACGAGCGGCAGCGCGTGACGGGGCTTGAGAAGCAGGTCGAGCTGCTGTCGCCCGACCGCGTGTTGCGCCGTGGCTATTCGCTGACGCTTCGCGACGGACATGTGGTCACCTCTGCCTCGTCGCTCCGTGCCGGCGACAGTCTCGTCACCCGCTTTGCCGACGGCGAGCGAACGTCGGTGGTGGAGTGAGGCAGTGCTATCTCCTGGGCGCACGGGGTTATCTGACGATGACTTTGGTGGTGCCGAAGATGTAGAGCCCGGGCTGGAAGTCGCTGTATGTGGCAATGCCGGGCTGCACGTCAAGGATGCGGTAGAGTTGACCCGCTACCGTTACCACATTCAGTCTTGTTGCCATCGTGCTCTCGATGCGCACGCGCTGGTTGCCGATTGCGCGGACGGTTATATGGTCTTCTGTCTGTGTGTCATCCTCGTTCTCTTCCATGTCGGGCATAATGTTGTCGGCATTCTGTTCGGCGATGTTGATCACCGAAGTGTAGTCGTAACGGGCGTTTGACCTCGTTGCCGTCGGCGACATATATGTGCGGAACGGCGTCACTGTCGACAGCGATGAAGCATCGTCGAAAGCCGTGCCGCTGTTGTTCATTCCATACACATTGCCGTTGCTCACATTGATGGCGGAGAAAGTGCCGAGGTGAGAGTATTTTCCGCCTACCATAGTTGCCATACCTTTTGTGACCGGGATGGTTATTGCGCCGTACGACGTGTCGCCGGTGTGGTTGTCGCCGTAGGCGTTGAATGTCACGGTCTGAGCGTCTTCCCAAGCCCCGAAAATATCGTTGTAGAACGCACTTGAGAGGTCGAACTCATAGTAGCGCGCACCAGGGAAGCGCACGATGTAGGGCACTTCGCCTGCAAGACGCAGGTAGTCGGGGTAATTGTGTGACGTCGCATAGTATGGGTTGGCATACTGGTTGTAGAGCTTGTCGGCGTAGTTGTCGACGAAGAACGTATTCGCGAAAGTGTAGGAAACACCATTTGTCAAGGCATTGCCCGAAGCGTCGGTAGGGGAGAACAAGGCTGCGCCAGGACGCTGGAACACTGCCGACGGAACGTTGCCCTCTGAGGCAATCGATGTCAGTCCGCGTAGCCAATATTCATGGTGTAGCGAGTGGATGTTCTGACTTGGGTTGTCGGTTTCCGTGTCCGACGGCGAGCCGTAGAAATGCGTTATCTCTCCGTTGAGCGATGCGGCGACCTTGTCGACGGTGAACGGCAGGCAGATGCCTTCCCATGCGCCTTTGCTGTCCTCGGCATAGTACATTGGTCTGCGCACATACCATGCGCGGTCGTTGACGTTGAACGCAATCGGCACGCAGAGATTGTTGTTGTTGCAAGTCTCTCCATCTCCGTTCTCGTTGTCGGGAGTGCGCTCCACGAGGTGTAACAGAGTGGTGCTGTAGCCGTCGATGCCTTTGGTTATATGGTGTCCGTTTATCAAAGCCTCTCTTGTAGTCTCGTTGTAGTTGAGAGCTTTTTCCACCACGTCGTAAGCCTCGTTGCCTGTTGCCTCGTCATTATCGGCGGTGTAGACAAGTAGATTCTGCGTGATGCCTGCGTCCTCTTTCACAACGAAGTCGTTGAAACGGCTGGCGTTGTCGTCCATAGGAGGGTAGAAGATGCCACCGACTGTTTCCGTCGCTGCAGGAAGGTCGTGCAGGCAAGTGAAGTCGACAGCCGTGGTAGCAGAATCGTGCACGTAGGTGCTCATAGTGATTGAGCCATTGTTGTAGGCGTTGTAGTGGAACGCGTCGAGCGACGTGTCGCCGTAGTAGGCAGCGGTGCGGTACACGCGGTTGCTCATATAGCTGTTCTGGTGCGAAGCGATATCGCGAGGGTAGTTGTCGGGGTCGTGCTGAAGCGACTGTCCCCAGAAGAGGAAGTCGTTCATCGGCTCGGTGCCGCTGTTGTTGGCGTTGAACAGAGGTGTGTAGACAACAGGTGTCGGGATGCTGCCGTCGGCGTTGTATTTTACGCGCGGCGCATCGAGCGGGTGCGTCTTGTCGTGACGGGTCTCCACCTGTTCGTAGTTGGGGATGTCGCCACCCTTGCCGATACGCAGATATGTGATGCCGGTGTTGTTGCCGGTGATGGCATCCGTGCGGCACGCATACTGATAGTCGCCGTTGGCATAGTAGGCTGACACGTATTTCAGAATCTCATTGTCGGCGTCAGCCTCAGTGCTTGTGGTTGTCGGCTCGGCTCGGTGGCGTGCGCGGAGGTAGTATTCGTTGAGGTCGTATGCCACCCGTCCAAGGCGGAAATCCTCCTTTGTGTAGTCTTTACAAGGCGTGCCGTCCCAAAGGTAGACAACAGGCGTCGATTCGCTTTTGCCCGATGCCGGCGCATACTCGAAGCAGCAGTGGTAGTTTCCGATTTTGCCGTCGGCAGTCAAGTTGGATATTTTTCCGGAAGCAAGTCCGAGGTTATAGATATTGCCAGAGCTTTCGATGTTGTTGAAAAGAAATTTTCCCGAAGGGATGCCGCTGATCACGTGACCGTCGCCATGCAGGATTCCCGCGAAGTCAGAAATGTAGTATCCGCCCTTGTCTGTTGCTTCCAGAACAATGTCGTTTTGCAGGAAGAACTGAGCTTTTGCGCCATAGCGCGGAGCGTTGCTGTCAGTTCCGATAGAGTCGACGAAAGCGACAAATGCAGAGAGGTCGCTCTTGTCGGAAATGTAGATTCGCGGTTCCGGCAACGGGTCTGATTCCGTAGTGTCAAGGCTTTCCTCATTGACGCGGGTTATCGCCTCGGCAAGATGCAGGTTTATTCCAGCCTTGTGGGGATCCATGCGGTGGTAGTTGTGCACGACAAACTTGTCGGCGTCGTGCATGCCCACCTCCAGGATGTCGTTGAGTCCCGTTATCGAGACACCGAGTTGAATGCCGTAGCCGTTCATATAGTAATAAACAGGGACGTCGAGAAGGTCGTCGGTCTTGTCGTAGTGACAGCCCGCAAACAGACCTTTGCCCTTTTCATCGGCTTGGTTGAAAGTGTCGTAGCCTGTTGCCACGTTGTTGCTGATATTTTCTTTAGTCCACGGCGTGGTGTCTTTAAACTCCCACTTGCCATCGGCTCCCATTTGCCGCTTTCCGATGCGCCAGTAGTAGCCGTTGACCGCAAACGACTGGTCTGCGCTGACCACGATGTTGTCTTTGGTTACGCGCACCATCTCGCCTGGCAGCGCGCAGTTTCCGATAGTGATTTGTCCGCTGACGGTTGGCCCCTGCACATATTCGATTGTCAGATAGATTGTGTAGGTGTATTCGCGCTGAACGTAGTATATCGTAGGGTTGCTCTCGTCGATTGTGACGTCGGAGATGTTGTCCACCTTTTCATACGTTTTGTTGGCAGTGTCGTAGGTGAACAGGCTCTCGATCTTCACAAACTCTTCGGTCTGAGGCTGGTAGTAGGTGTTGTTGGCATCGAGGTTGCCCGATTCCACCAGCTCGTAGCCAGACTCGGTCTTCTTGTAGAATTTACCTGTGTTGGTGTATATCGGCTTGTTGTCGGTCTCACTGACATATTCCTCATAGGCAGGCGCCTTCAGCACGAGCGTTGCCATACTCTTTCTGGCGAGGTGCTTGTCGAAGTAGTCGGGCTCAACGTAGTTTGTGTTGTCGACCATGTCCACCAGACGGAACGAAATCTTGGCATCCTCCTTCAGCCCTGCGGGCAGCGAGTTGTTGAAAATGGTGGCTTCGTCGTCGCCCTTTTCTCTCATCGACAGCAGTGCGGCAAAGCCTTTCGACGCCTTGTCGGGATCGTCGATGGAGGTTGCGCCTGAGAAGTTGTTGCTCTCCGCGCCGCCGACATATAGTTTGTAGCCTCCGGCAACAGCGTCGGAATAGTATGTCTTGTCGGTTTCGTTGGTCTCGGTTCCTGTGAGATAGTTTCGATATTCCAGGTCGCTTGAGTATTGGCTCTTGTCGTCGGGATGGCCGCTGCGCATCTTCCAGTTGAAGATGCTTATAGGCTGGGTGCTCTTCAATCCGGCGAGAACGGTGAGTCCGTCCTTGTTGTCGCTGTCGAATTCGAGTGGATTCTCTTTCGACGACTTGAACGTGTATCCGGAGATGTTGACATTGTAGTAATAATGGAATCCGGTGACATACCAATAGTGTACCTTTATGTCATCGACCGTCTTGTCCGATCCGGGCGCGGTGATGGCATGGTATCCTGTCGGGAAACAGTCGTCGACGATGTATCGGCCCTTGTGGTATGGGAACACAAAGTTGCCGGTGGTCTCGAGGAAGTCCTCCTCGTGGGAGTCGCCGTCATGCCGCTTGTGATTGTTGTCGGCATACACATAGCCTCCGCCCTCATCCTCGCGGACGTTGATAAGGTTCATTTCCACAACGCCGTAGATTGGGCCGTACAATTTGTTTTCCACCACTTTTTTACGGTCGGAGTCGTATGTTTCATGACAAAGTTGAATCTTCATTGCGTATCCCGAAGCGATGCCGATCATGTTCATCGCCGTTCCGTCGTTTCGTTTCTGGAACTCTCCGAACGGATCCTCGGCGTCTTCCTTGTCCTTGTTGGCGTTATAGTCGTCGATGTAGTGCTGCTTGACGCCCTGGTACGACATGCCGGCAAAGGCAGTGTTGTCGGTAGAGGCGGCGGCAAGCTGACCGTTGCGGTTGCGCCACATCCCGCTGTTGAAGTCCACATTCGACTTTATTGCGCTTACATAGAGGATATTGTTTGAGAATCCCATGTAATTGCGGGCTTTCGTGCTGTATCTGAAGTCCGTGTTGTTGTCGGGCTTCGCTTCCAGATTTCCATTGCTGTCAAATCGGATGTCGTTTGCCACCATCTTGATTTCTCCGACACGGGCAATGGAGTAGGGCGTCTTGTTGACATCGTTAACCGTATAGTCGCGGGCGCCGAGCAGCGAGAAGCAGTTGTCCTCCAAACGGATGATGTCGAGTCGCTGGAATGTGTTCAGAATCTTCGGATTGTCGATGGTGTGTCCGGCAAATCCATATCCTGTCAGGTCGGCGCTGCGGAAGCCCTGGGCATACGACAGGTGTCCGTCGCCGAAGATGCCTCCCTCGCTGTCGTATTCGTAGAACTCATTTTCTCTGATTCCCTCAAGTCCCGACGGCGGCGTTGCGCCCGATTTGAAGAAATATTTGTCCTGCAGCGAGATGTAGCGGTATGTGTATATGCCGTTGGCGGCATCGTCGTCGCTGGCATAGTGCTTGTAGTAATAGCCGTATAGGTCGGTGCCGTCGGGCAGTTGCACCGGTCTGATGTCCTGGTGGGAGATGGTGATATGTTCACTGTCCTTGTTGTCTCCGACAAGTACAAGCGTGTTGCCGCAGAATCCAGCCGTAGAGCCGCCTGGCAACAAGTTAAGATCATCGCCGTTGCCGTTGGCGATTATGGCATAGTCGAGATTGTATTTGTCGGTTAGTTTCAGCACGGTTGTGTTGTTGGCTAATACCGAGCCTTGAGCCACCGAATATCCGCCGCCATAGACAGCCTCGTCAATGGTGATGTTGACGTTTTCCCAGCCCACCGACGGCGCGGCGGAAACTATCTTCTTGAAGTAGTGGGCGCGGTTTGCGTCGGTAATCGTGTCGCGCATGCCGTTGCCGTTGTCGATAGCCACGATGTCTTCGTAGACGCCCTGCGATATCCACTCGTCATTAAGCAGATATATGTGCTGCTTGATGGCAGGTGTCTTTTCCTTTCCGTTGTCGTTCTCAACTCCAAGATTCTTCCGGTCGGCGCGTTTAAGCTCATATCTGCCTCGGACATGGTTTTGGCGGTTGGTCGAGTAGTAGGTTGGATATCCCACAATCACCTGAGTGGAGCCATACACATAGCCCGAATACGAGCCGCCTGTGACGGCGCGGAATATGTGGCCGTTGAGTATCTTGATAGTCGAGTAGCCCACCACGTTGCCCTGCTGGCCTCCGCCGTAGACGAAGTTGGCAGAGACGCCCAGACCTTCCGGATTGCTGTCGGGGTCGACCACGCCGCAAGGCAGAAACTTGTTGCCGTCCATTTTTGGCTCGGAGCATTTCACCGATTCGCCGATTGTCACGTTTGCGATTCCGTAGATGTAGCTTTCCATACCGTATCCGGCGCCATAAACGTTGAATGCGGAATATTCGGCAGCCTTGACCAGCAGCTCGTTCGACTTCTCCAGCTTGTCTCTGTCCTTTCCCGCCAGCATGTCGCTCTGCAGGTTGATGAGGACGTCGCCGACGATTGTTCCGCTCTTGAAGCATCCGCCATACACATTTCCGCCGACGTATGCGCCGTTTTTCTCTTTAGGCATAAATTTGTTGCGGACGTTGAGTTTGATGAACGGATATTCAGAGTCGGCATCGCCGAGCAGATATCCTCCCCTGTGCTTGGCCTTGCCTTTGTAGTCGTAGTTGGTATTGTTGCATCCGCCCACAATCTTTTCGGTTATGGTCAGCCCTTCTGGGAATGTGTATTCAAGCACATTTCCTATTTTGTCGCTTGTCTTCGGCATAACGTTCATATTACCGCGGTTTCCTCCGCAGCAGAACGTGCCGATTACGCAGTCGGTCAGCCCCTCTCCGGTCTCGCTGCCGTTCCATTTGAGCGAGCCTTGTATGTCGGTCTCCACCGGTTGGAAGTAGAGGTCGAGTAGGTGCGGATACACAATCGGACGTTTGCTTTTTTCCGTTGGTAGATACCCTGTGTTGATGTTTGCGTTTTCAGAGTCGTTGATCCAGTCGATAGGCTCAGCAAGATCCAGCTCCTGGGTGTAGTCGTAGATGTCGCCGTTCAGCTTCTGGAACATATTCATGAAGTCGTTGTCCTCCGACGTCACAAACAGCTCCTCGCCGTTGCATCCCATAAACACGCCGCCGATACGTACGTGGCTTCCTATGTTGACGCTGATGTCGCCGACAGACTTGTCGGCATCTTCCGACTCCCCGTAGGCAAGCATCTTCAGCACGGTTGCGGAGTTTCCGCCGCCATACACGTTTCCGTCGATGCGTACCGTGTCGGATGTCGACACACCCTGGATGTTGATGCTCACTTTGTTGGTCAGCGGACGCCATGAGTTGATGTTCACCATCTTCACCGCGTCGCTTGTGGCTTTTAACTGCGTCATGTTCTCGCGCATAGGCACGGTGTAGACCAACGGCACCGTCTCGGAGTCGGGGTCGTTGGGATTGATGGGATAATACTCGTTGACCGTCACATTCTTGTTTCCGTTTCGGTCGGTGGCATACAGGTAGTTTCCGTTGCCTGCGCCATACACGTCGCCAAACAGATGACCGCCGTAGATGTTGATGGTGGTTCCTGTGCCGCCGTTGTCCATGAAGTAGCCATTCTTGTTCAGTCCCACGTTGACATATCCCGACACGTCGTTGCCGCCATACACGTTGCCATGAATGAAAATGTCGGCATTGCTGTAGGTATGGAGACTTGTTGCCGGCTTGTTGTCGCCAATTCTCACAGTTGTGCTCTTAAGCACATCGCCCATAAATCCGCCTCCGAAAATGTCGTGGCAGTCGATGGCCTTCAGCTCCACGTCGGTTGAGTTGACTGAACTGTAGGTGCCTCCTCCGAACACACGACGGCAGAATACGCCACCGGAGCCCACGATGTGCGTGTTGCCGACCACTTTGCCTGAATATCCGCCACCGATGATGTCCATCACCGAGTAGCCGTTGAAAAAGTGCTTGTATTCCTCGCCTTTCACGATGTCGATGCCTTCGAGGATGCTTCCTCGTCCTTCCATTTCCACGTTCACATACGTGTCGCCCATCACGATGGCATTCTCACCGAATCCTCCGCCGAACACGCTGAATTGCGGTGTGCCGATTTTTTCGTAGATTTCTTTCCACTCAATGCTTTCAAAGAAATTCTTGCCGGTGTCACGTCCAGCCACCATTTCTGTGCTGTTGTAAAGGAGTCCCTTTGTCATGGTGATATAGGAGTTGTTGCCCACAACGGATGCTATTTTTCCGCCTCCGTAAATATTGTGGTTCACTTTGAACTTACGTGCTTTAGGGTCGTACTGCGGAGAGTAAATCGTTCCGTCTACGATGCTGGCAGGACTCCATGTACGTGCCTGCACGTTCCATAATGCATGTGCCTGCACTTTGCCTCCAAGAATCAGCAGGTTGGTGTTGCCGGTTACGTCGGCAGATGTCACCGCCACGCTTTCGCTGCCATTCTCAGTAACGGTTTCGACGCTTCCCAGACCACCTCCGTGAGCGCTTTTTCCTACCCATCCGTCGTAGATTGTCAGCAGGGTGTTGCCATACACAGTGCCGTTCTGGCAGCCGCCAAAGAAGTCTTCCATGAGAGTGGGGTAGGTATCGTTGTCAACGTCGGGATGCACCATGTTGGCGTCATCGCTTGGAGAGAGATATTCTTTCGTTGTGTCGTCCCAATAGGGGTAGTGCATCACCGGGCGGTCGAGGATGAGACACGAGTTGCCGTAAACACCTCCGAGACTCTTGCTGTCGGCACACTCAGTGACAACACGCCCCCTGCCGCCAGCAAACACCTGCGACATCAATGATCCTCCACGGATGTTTACGAGAGTGGTGCGGTTTGTCGGGGATAGATAGTTGTCGCGGGTGAACACCGCAGCGTCGGCTTTTTTGCTGCCTACATTCGCCAAATCGCCGCCGCCGTAGACTCTGCCGAATATCAATGTGCGTTCAATCAGTCCGAGTCCATTACGTAATTTGTACATTTTGCCATAGATGTGCACTTCGGTTTTCTCTACATGCGCCATGTCCGGGAAATCGATGAACCCGCCGTTCTTTTTTACAGACTCCACACCGGAGCCTCCTCCGTAGACACTATGATTGACATCGCCTCCCTTGATGAAAACCATTGATTTGCCTTTTACCGAACCGAAGTCATAGCCGCTTCCGCTGGAGAAGTCGCCATAGGGCAGCGCTCCCAAACCAGCACCAAAGATGTCGTGGCAGCCAAGTTGACAGTCGGTTTCCACGTATGTGTCGCCCGTTACATATCCGGCATAGCCGCCGCCATGAATCTGAAGCAGCACGAATCCGGGCACGCCGATTTTCCAAGCCAGACGGCTGATGTGGTAGCGGCGGAATACGCCTGGATCGTTCTCGCCGCCATCATAGCTGCCGAAATAGAGTTTCTTGTCTTCTTTCGACAACTTGAGATAGTCGTCGTAGATATCTTTTTCAAGGTCGAGATATGTTTTATAGTCCTTGTTTTGATAGAGATAGCGGTATTTTATGCCGTCGATTGTTATTATGCCGTCGTCGTCAAGTTTTGCTCCAGGCTGCGCATAGACTTCGGTTTTTCCAACGGATGTGTTGACACCATACCCCGCGCCGAACAACGAGAACGAGGGGTGTTCAACGTGAATGCTGTTCAGGAACCAGCAGAGCCCCTGTACAGTGGTGTTTTCAAACATACTTATGGTTTTCCCCTTTGAGTCCTTTATGTCGTCGAGGGGGGAGTGGTTGATTATAACGACAGTCTTGCCGGTGTTGGCAACAGAGGCTGAGCCGACATGGCAAGCCCGGTTTCCTCCGCCGAAGATGTTGTAGGTGGTGGAGAAGGTGAATCTGTTCAGATCGAAGAATTTCTTGGTATTCTCATTGTTTCTGATTCGATTGATGGCCTCCTGCGCAAGCGGGTCGCCGATGTTGTCGAGCGACGGTGCTTCGTTGATAGCATAGGCAATCCGTCGGAATTCGTTATTGTCGTTGCAGATAGGGCTGCTGTCAGACTCGGCGTCCAGCCATGTGGTAATGTTGCCGTTGATGTCGGCTTTGCGGTTCCACATCCAAGAGCCTCCGTCAAATTGCACTTTCGTGTTGCCAAGAATATTGGCATAAGTGCCGGTGTCGGCTACGTCCTTCTTGCCAAGCACCTCGTCGACTGCAGTCAGCTCGTTGTCGATGTCAATGTCGCCGTATCCTCCGCCATATACATTGCCGCCCATCATTCCGCCCTCGATGTGCACAAAAGTGTTGCCGTCGACCGTTCCGTATTCGCAACCGCCGTAGATGTCGCCCCAAACGCATGGCACCACATTGTCGGTGCCGCTGTCAACGCCCGGATTGCTGTTGACGATATGCACAAGAGTGTTGCCGTTGATGCGGCCGATGTTGTAGTATTGGTTGGCTTCAGCCTTTTTGCAGCCCACACCTCCGCCATACACGTTTCCAAAAATGTTGCCGCCGCGGATGTTGACAAACGAGCGGTAGCCATCAGCCTTGTAGCTTAAGAATGTGCCGTCGGCTTGGTTGAGCGTCGAAGCGCTTGTCAGCAAGTCGGGCGAGTAGTAGTCGGAAGGTTTCATCTCTTGGAAAATGCCCACATTGGCATTGTCGCCGCCGCCATACACGTTGCCGTAGATATTGGCGTTGTCGGCAACCTCCACCATGGTTGTGCCGATGACACGCGCCACGGTTATGAAGTGGGTTGAAGAGGCTGTCTCAGGCTTCAGTCCGGCACTTCCTCCAAACACGTCGCCATGGGTGAAGGCACCGCGCATATATACCTCCGTGTTGCCGCCAATCTGACCTGTGGTGTTGTCCTCGGTCGACGCGATGTCGCCGAAGCCGCCGCCAAACACACGGCGGATAAACGTTTTTCCGTCGACAGTGACTTTGGTGTTGCCAGCCACAGTGCCGGCATATCCGCCGCCCAACACAGCCCATACGGTAAAGTTGGGTGCTCCCATTGAATTGTCGAGCGAAGGAGCGTTTGGGTCTATATTGCCGTCGTGGCCAGGGCCGTGTTTGCCATAGTCGCCGTCAACGTTGACGGTTACATCGGTGCTGCCAACGGTCGTCAGCCGTCCGTATCCGCCGCCGAAGACACTGAAGTGAGGATTCTCGTTGTCGGTGTACGACTGTTTCCATTCGTCGGTTATCAGCAGTTCGTAAGGCGTCATGCCTTTCTGCATCATCACGGTGGCAAGTCCGGTGCCGTCGGCAGGTGTTGTTGTCACATTGCCGTCGGCATCTTTGTATGTTCCCACAGAGCAGGCAAGATTTCCACCGCCATAGATGTTGTGGGGATTCAGGAACTTGCCGTCGGCATAGAATTTTGATTTTTCGTATACAGTGTCCTCCGTGGCAGGCTCGTCGCCGGCGTTGTCGATGTCGGGATCCCAGATGTAGAATATGTTTTCAACCGGATCCCACATCTTGAACCATATCACATTAATCGAGAAGCTGTCGTCAATCGGACCGTGGCCTGCGCTTTGTGTGCCGCCCTCGTCCTGCGCCAGGGTCACGTTGGTGTTGCCGAGCACGTCGGCTGAAGTGACCGTGCCGTCTGTGATGTCGCCGTTTCCGCCTCCGAACACCTGACCGGCGATGTTTCCGGCATAAATGTTGACATACGTGTCGTTGGCAACCTGAGCAAGATTGCCGCCTCCGAAGATGTCGCCGTAAATGAAAGGAGCCTGCTGTGTGCTGCCCGCGAACGACACGTTGGCGTTGCCGGCAACCAGACCCACCAGCTCAGGATGCTGTGTGAAGCCGTCGCCGGCGGCAAACGCTTGCGAGGCAGGACGCAGACGGCGTCCGTTGCCACCGGCAAACACTGAGCCACGGATGTCGGCGCTGTCGCCGATAATTACGTTTGTGGCGTTGCCGTCAAACTCAACAATCGCCATGTCGCCTCCGCCATAGATGTTTTTGTAGAAAGTGCCGCCCATAATGTTCACGCTCGACTGTCCGTATATGCGTGCCATGTCGGAAAGCGTCTCGACGTTGGAAGTGCCCATCTCCTTGGCGTCAGCCACACCGTATCCGCCTCCGAACACAGGGCAGTAGAAAATGCCGCCATTGATGTTGAGCTCCACGTTGCCATAGGTCTTGCCGAGGGCTTTGTAGTCGCCGGAATTGCCGCCGTAGGGGTTCTGCGAATAGAAAAAGTCAGTGCCTCGTCCGCCGGCGAATACGCCGTTCTTGCAGTGAAACTCTCCACCGTTGATGGTGAGCGACGCCACAGTCGCTCCGGTTTTTCCGTACACGTTGCCACCGCAACTGTTTGGCGTGGCAGCCGTGCTTGACCACAAGCCTTTGCTCATGAATCCGCTTCCTCCGCCATAAATGCCGTCGATAGGTTCGGTTGTTGAACCGAACTCTCCACCGTCGATCACAATCTTGGTGTTGGTGTTGGTCGGGTCGACATAAGTGAACGACTCGAAATCGTCGTTGTTGTAGCATCGATACGTCACCAGGCGGTCCTTTGCAACGGCATACGGACCGTAGAGCATAACGTCGCCCGAAGCATTCCAGTAGGCAATGCTTTTATCGGGAGTGTGGCTGTCGGCGATGTCGTCGCCTTCACCGATGCCGTTCATACCGCCTGCGCCAGCACCGTAGATTCCGCAGAAGATGTTGTCAGTCTTCGTGTTGCCGGCAGGCAGAATCTCGAATACGCCGCCGTTGATGGTTATTGTGCTGTAGCCATAGAACGGGTTGTTGACAATCACGTTGCCGGTGTGCCCACGACCGGTGCTGCCGCCATACAGCTCGGTGACAATTACACGGTTGTCAATCCACTCGTCGTCGTTGTATTTTGAAGACGCCGGGTCGAGCGTGATGCTTGCCCTGCCCATATATGTGTTGTTAGGCACGAAGTAATCGGTGCCGTTGTAGGGGAGGATTAAGTCGCGCTGCGCACCCAGCGAACCGTTTACGACACGCGCCACCTTTCCGCTTCTGATTATTATGTCGACATCCGCATACATGGCACCCTCGTGGCTTCCGGCGAGAATGATACCGGCATCGTAGTCGCTCTTGCGTTTGCTTGTTTCTCCCTTGATTTCCCTTTCCGGGTTGTGGGCGTCGTTCCATTTGCGGTCGATGTCCATCTCGATTGTGCACTTTATGGGCTGATTGGGAGTTCCCATCACTCCATTGTAGTCCTTCTCGGAGGATGTCTGACGTCCGCCCGCGCTGATTGCGGAGTATAACCCGGACTTGATGGATATTTTGAAACCCTCCTTGCCGTGAGGCATCGATTGCTCGAAAGCCTCGATTCTCTCTTTTCTGTCCAGCGGATAGAAACGGCCGTCGTTGTTGAAACCGCCGAAGATGTGGAATGCAGTGGTCACAGCGCCGTCGATGGTGCCGTAGTCAGGCGAGTTCTGCCCGAAACCGGTCATCTGTATGCCTTCGCCCATCTCAAGGTTGTTGTACTGGCAGTAGATAATCTTGTAGAAATCGCCGCCGTTGTTTGTCACAGGGTCGTTGTTGAATGTGATGTATTCAAATCGGGTGTCGCCCCAGATCGGCAGACCCTTTTCGGCACCATAAATCTCGATAGTGCCCTTGTAGTCGGTGCCGTCCCAGTCGCCCGTGATGGTGGCGTTGCGGAAAAGAGGGGACTCTCCCTTTGCTTTAGCCCAATCGTCAAACTTCAGCATGCTTTTGCCTCTGTTGTTGCTGGTTATGTTGAAACCCGTGTATTGACTGTTGGTCACGTCGGCATGGCTTGTGCCCATCAGCACGATGATGTTTTCATCCCAAGTACCCGTCTTGGCGAGCTTGCTGTAGGCGCCTTTCCACGTCTTCATTGCCTGTGTCGGGGAGTAGCCCCACTCCTCGTCGTCGTTGTCTTCGCCTTGTGCGTAGGTTGTGCCGTTGATGCTCACCGCCTCAGGACATAGGTACACCACAATAGTCACTTTGATGTTTTTGTGGAAAATGATGTTGCCACCGCTCTTTACGGTAACCGTACAGTTGTATTGGTCCTTGTTGGTGGCAGTTTCCGGGCGTACAAACTCGTTGGACGTTTCCGACAGCAAGGTTGCTTTGTTGTGCCATTCGTATGTGATGTCGAGCCCGAGTTCATCGTTTGTGAAATTCTCTTTCGTGTCGTTTTTCACATTTATGATGTATGTGCCGGGTTTGGTGTCGTAGTCGAGTTCGGCAGTGATGCCGATAGCCTCGACGAGTACGGTGTTGGTGCGCTGGCTGCCGTCGACGGTCATGGCGTAGACATACTGGGAGTAGGTTTGTCGAGGCAGGGTGAACGGGTTGCAGGCAGTGCTGTTTACCTTTTCGCCGTCAGTGTTGTCGGTCGATGCATACCAGTTGTAGACATCGGAAGTGATTTCTCCGTCTTCTGTTGTCACGGTGAGCACATCGCTTGTGCCGCGCTCCGCCTTCAGGGCAATCGAGCTGAAAGAGAACCGTTTGGAAGAGTTTGAATATAACCACGGCCTCTTGTCGAGGTTGTTTTGGTTGATGTACAGGTTGTTGAGCCCGGCAAACGTCTTCCCGAACGGCTCTCCTGTGGTTGCGTCGGTTGCCGAAATGTCTTTTTCAACGCCGTATTGGTTATAGGCGTAGGTGTCGGCAGCCTTGTTGGCAGGAGTGTAGTACCATGTGTCCTTCACCTTGCTTGCAAAGTTGTCGGCGGCTATAAACGCCATCACGCTGGCTTTTTTGCATTGGGTGGTGTTGGCGCTTGTCTTCAAGCCGGCACCGTGCACATAGATGTTTCTCGGCCATACGGCATAGCCTGTTTGGTTGGCAAGTTTGCTTGCCGCACCGAAACCGCATGAAATTGTCACTTGCCCTTCCACACCGTTGAGTGCAGCGTTCCGGAACATATCAATCTCCGTGTCTGCGGAGATGTTGAATATTCTCAGACTCACAAAGTTGTTCAGATATCCGGCTATACCTCCAATTCTGAATTTGGTCTTTGTCGAGAAACTCTCGTTGTTGTCGGTGATTTTTGAGTTGCGGATTATGATGTTGCTGAGTTCCGCGTTCTGGGTCATGTCGGCAACCACAATGCCCATCTTTACCGTGTAGTTGGCGTTGTTGAGAGGCATGTGTGCCTCGAGCTTCTCTATCAAGGCGTTGTCGATGATGAGGTTTGTGACAGCCGCATATTCATTCTCGTTGTTGCCCTTGCCGTTGAGTCGGGCGAACAGACCCCACGAAGCCTCTTTGGCTGTGTTGAAGCTCCATTTGATGAGCAAGTTGCTGACGGAGTGTCCGTCGCCGTCAAACTTTCCGGCGAAGAAATGTCCGTCGGAAGCCTTCGCGATGCCTTGAGCCGTGCCGATAGGAGTCCACAGACCCTTGCTTAGGTCGATGTCCTTGGTGAGTTTGAAATATTTCTGAGAAAACATTTGTTGAGCTGCGCCATTGTTGACTTCATGCGCCAGTCTTGCCAATTCCAAGTCGTTGCTGATGAGGTAGGGCTTTTCCTTAGAGCCGTCGCCCTCGGTGCCGTCGGGATATAACTGGTAAGAGTCGGCATAGAAATGGTTGCCGTCGTAGTCCACGCCATAGGCTTTCGGCTCGATGCTGAAAGCGATGGTCTGCGATGTGTTGTCGGCAGACGTGATTGTCACATCGCCGCTCCGAGTCTTGTTGGTCAGCGGCAGCGTGATGGTCTGTCCGCTGTCGGAAATGCCGTCGGTTACGCTCTTGGAGTCCACTGTCCAAGCGAATGTGCTTCCGGCAGGGATGTCGGCGGAAACGATGGAATAAGCCACCGTGCCGTTTTTGAAATCCCATGAGGCTTTAATGTCGTTGCTGCTTAATCCTTGAGCCATGGTCAGATTGACTCCGGCAATCATAAGCATGAGCAGAGAGAGAAAAACTCGTGATATGCTATGTGTTGAATGTTTTATCATTTTCCAAACACTTTATTGTCGTTATCTATTGTTAGTCTATCAATAATTGACCCGTATAGGCATCCTCGTCGGCAAGTACATACAGGTAGCGTGGCTGTATGAGGATGCGTATTGGGTTTATCATCGCAGTCTTGCCTGTTGTGAGGCTGCTGAAATTATCCTTGTTGATGGTTATTCCGGATGTTACGTTCTTTCGGGTGACGATGGTGGAACCGTCCTCCGCTATGAATTCCACGTCGTATTTGACGTTGATGACAGGCAGGAATTTGTCATCGGGTATGGTGTAGATGTCGGCACCCCATTGCGTGTAGCCGGCAGATGTGACAATGACGGTCTTGGTGTTGTCGTCGTAGTCCGCGGAGCCGTAGCCTTTGTAGGCAATAGGGAATGTGGTCTCTACAAACGACTGACGTTTGATGTCGCTCCATGTTATTGCAGAGGCAGACCAACTTTTTGATGTTGTATTCCAGACGTAGGAACGCGATATTGTGCACGATGTGGAGAAGCTGCCTGAAAGCGTCACGCTCTTGATGCGGAAGTGGCGGATGGCGTTCATCTTGGTGCCGAGCATGAAGAGCAGCTTGTAGCCGGTAAGTGTCTGGTCGAATTTCAGACTGACCGTTCCGCCTCCGTTGCTATCGGAGATGGCTCCTTTGCTGCTCGGGACGGCGCAGATGATCGGCGCCGCCTTTGTGTCGTAGATTACCGGCACAGGGTTGCCGCCGTCGCTCATGGCGAACGGAAACGAGAGGGTATATGTGTTGTTGGCGGTGCGCAAAAGAGTGGCACCGTCGTTGTATGGCATATATGCGAAGAAGTCGAACGACGAAGCCTTGGTGTATTCAGTCCAGCGCTTCTTTGTCGCAGTGTCCCAGCCGTATGTCGCTACGTTGTAGGTGGCAGTTTCATTGTTGAATATGGTGTTTGCAGCCGACGCATAGCGTTTCGGCATGTCGTAGTATCCGAACGTGCCCATTGTTGCGGGATGGCGCGTAGGGTCGTAGGCCTCGTAGGGGTTGGCGCGTGTCGCTGTTTTTTGCGGTTGCGCCGAGAATGAGATGTATCCGTGGTTGTCGGCTTGCTGTATGGGCATGTCGGAACCCTCGCAGGCAGAAAGCGTTGCGAGAAGCGCGATAGCGGTTATTTTTGAGATATGTTTCATTCTTGTAGTCAATTCTTTTTACCAGTCTTCAGTGCCTGAGCCGTTGTTTTTTATGTCGGCACCGGGAAGCCATTGTTCCACCATCAAATCGTTGAAAGAGATGCTGTCGCCAGTGTCGGACAATTTGAAAATGTATGTGTATTGGCAGCCCGCCTTCCACTGCATGTATTGCGCCGGCACTGTAGCCGACACCGTTTTTCCGCCAATGTTGATGGTTATGGTGTATGCTCCCTGTTCGTAGGGGATGTTGGCGAGCGGCGGCACGTAGTACCATTTATTGTAGAGAGTAGGGTCTTTGAGGATGTGTATCTGGTCGCCAGCCTCCTCGTAGGGAGTGGTGAGAACCAGGAGTCCGGACGCATCAGCCGCTTCCGACTTCGACATCGTGAGAGTAGGATATGTGCCTGTCGGAATGCCGGTGAGCGGATAGGCGGCGTCGATGGTGCCGCGGAGAGGGGTGTCGGCATTTGCCGGGGTGTCGACGAAACGGCTGTCGCGGAACTTGATGTTGCTTATCGCAACGTTGGTCGTTCCGTCAGGATAGGTGAAGCGGAAGCGCACCTTTGCGATTATCGGCGCGAAAGTCAGAGTGACGCACGACCCGTATGCCGGCGATGTCGACGAAGGGGAGGCAAGCCAAAGGCGGCTTGCGTATGGTGTTGAAGTAGCGGTTGCTGCTTCAGAATATTCAAAATTAAAAGACAAGGTAGCGGTAGCGTTGTCGCCCGAGCTGACCGAAGTCTTTACATCTGGATTGAAGGGACTGTATGCGAAAAAGCGGTAGCTCGTTGCCGAGTAGTCCCAATATTTTATTGTTTGCAGGGTGGCACTTATAGGATTTTCAATGCCAGCATATTCCCAGTCGGCAGTGTTTGTCGTAGAGCTGCCGGCAGAGCCCTGATTGTATGACATTTTATAACCGTCCATCACAATTTGCGGCGATGACGGGTTCGGGGAGTTTGTTGTGGTTTTATATCCCCATGTGCGGAACGTCTGGAAGATAGTCTCGAGACCGTTGCCCGCTGCTTTTGTTTTTGCATCCTGCCAGTTGTTGTTAGTGCTGCTGAAGGCGATGCTTGTCTGTGTATTGTCCGGTTCGGGCACTATTGGTTCGTCCGGCTCGGATTGCGAGCAGGAGAATAGGGAAAGTCCCAACAGAGGAAATATTAGGATGCGATGTTTCTGCATGTCTTCTTGTTTTTTTAAAGACGGGCGGGGGAGAAACCCCCGTCCGACATATAAATGTGTCCGAGGCGTGTGAAAACACACCTCAGACACAATGTTTTTAGTCAGAATCCAAGGCGTGAGCCATGGAGAAAGAATTAGTTATTGACAACTTTGACAATCTTGTATGACTTTTTGGTTCCATTGTCGTATTCAACAGCGTAGTATGTTTCTGTATCCGGGTCGGTTGCAACACCTGTCCACTTGAGAGCATTTACGTTGATAGTGTAGCCAGGACCTGCCGGAACAGAATTTACGGTAGTGGCAACACCTGCTGTCTCTGTCACAACCATCTTCTTGCCTGCGTAGTCGGTGACAGTCCAAGTCTTGTGAGTAGCGTCGGGGGTTCCTTTCACGAGAGCGTTGGCAACACTTGCCTCGTTGATAGTCTGAGTGGCACCGTCTTCGAGAGTTACGGTGTACAATTTCTGAGGAGCGACGGTTTTTGCAGCGGTTTCGCCTGCAGCAGGAACATATACTGTTGCATAGATGTCGGTGCCGTTAACATATTCGTTGCCGTTGGTAGTCACCTTGTTGTCCTTGTAGCCGTATGTAGTGAAGCTGTTGTCAGAAACAGTGGTGATTGTTTCCTGGAGACCGTTTGCCTCGTCGTCAACAACAACGGCGTCGAATGAAATGGCTGTCAAACCAGGTTTTGTGCCTGTGCCGCCGGTAGAACCGTTGGTGTCCTGAGAAATCTTGAAGATGTAAGTGTAGGCATATCCAGACTTCCATTCAGTGTATTCGGCAGGAACGGTTGCAGTGGCACCCTTCACGTTGATTGTCTCATTAGTACCGTCGACAGAAGTGAGCTTGTAGTCGATGCGCAGAGTGATGGCGCTTGCCGCACCTTCCGACGGGAGCACGTTCTGATAGCCGGTGCCGCAGTAAGAAGGTGTCGCTGCATTTTGGCTGAGGTAAGTTGTACCTGCAGAAATCGTGCCTTCGGCCTGGTTGTTGTAGTTGACAGCGCCGAATCCTTTATGATTCAATACGCCAGTCTCACCTGCAGTTGCTGATTCAGTGAATTTTACGTGAGCTTTGTTGTAGTCTTTCTCAGTAGCGTGGTTGGTACCTGTTGTAGGGAAGTACACTGTCAATGTTCCGGAATTGTTGAATTTTCCGATGAGTGTGCCTTCCGTGTTGTCGGTTGTGGTGCTAGTTGCGTCGGTATAGAACTTCACGTCGCTGATCACATAACCTGGAACAATCTCGAAGAGAGCCATGCGCACCTTGCTGGCAAGGTGGCGGAAGGACATTGATACAGAGGTCTTGTTGTAGTTAGGCTCAGTAACGGTCTTCATGTCGGAAATGTAGCACTCGCTGAGAGTGTTTACGTTGCCGGAGAGAGTGTAGGCGGCGTCCTTAAGGTGGCCTTTGTCGACGTGTGTCGGAGTGGCGTATTTTGACGCCGCATCTTTTTTACCCATTGAGAAAGCTATGAAATCGTAGGATTTGCAAGAGTGGTCCCAATACTTGATGGTCTGCTGCGTTGCTCCGCTCTGTGCGAGAGAAGCGTCTATTCCCTTTACTTCCATTTTCTGATTTACATACTCCCATCCAGCACGGTTTGACTCGGTAGAGAATGCTGAACCTTCTTTGAAGTTCACGTTGTAGTGGTCGAAAGCGTATACATCATTGTTGGCTGCGTCTGTCTTGCTGCCTTTGAAACCGACAACTACAAAGTTGTTTTCGAGAAGTTCTGCTGCAGTCTTGCCGGTCGATGGGTCACGTGTGATTTTGCCTGTGTCGCCACCGAAGTTGATTGCGGAGGTGGCTCCATTTTGCTCATTTCCCTGAATTTCTCCCAAGAAATCGTCGCTTGAGCAGCTGGCGAGAGCCAATGCCGAAGCGGCTGCGATAAAAAATTTGTTCATAAAATAAAAAAATTAAAATAGTTCGTATTGTTTATTATATTTGAATTACGTATTGATTACATGTCGAATATCCATTCTTTCTCTTCGTAGTCCTCCACCACAGCATCGAAGCCGGAGCCTCCGGACCGGTTGGGTACCGGCACCTTGTCCATGTCGAGCTCCACCGTGATTACCCCTCCCCGGAACAGCCGTCGCGCCTGGTCGGTGACGTCAAACACGAACGTGGAGTCTTTGCCGTTGTAGAACTGCATTTTCACGTCAATATAGTGGCGGTTGTTAAGGTCGGCGTCCCTCACTTTCTGCAGCGATTCCAGATATGCTCGCGCGTCAAGTTTGCTCGGGTTTAGTTTCGGGATGCCGAAAGTAAGCACCTTTCCACCTATCACGTCGACCTTGTCGCCGTTCTTGTCGGCAACGTCCTGCTTCATCCGCATGAAGAAGTTCACGGTGATGGCGTCAGTCCCCGTCACGCCTGTGTTGAGGTTTACGGAGCGCGCCATGCCGCTTAGATTGGCGTTCCCCTCTACGGCTGTCACCTTTCTGCCGTTGTGGTCGTTGTTGCGCAGAATCACTTGTACCAAATAGATGTAGGTCACTGGCTGCAGCTCCATCTCGAGCTGCCGTACCCAGCAGTTGCGGTTCTCGTCGAACGTGAATCCGTCCAGATTCTTGTTTATCTCAATTCCTCTATGGTATCCGGCAAACAGCTCCTCCGGCTGATAGAAGGAGCGCGTGAACTGCGGCGAGTTGTAGAGTGCCGGGTATATTGTCTGTCCGGTGTAAGCTGTGACGTGGTCGTAGGTGGTGTTTTCGTCGATACGCACACTCTGTACCCCGTCGGGAGTGTTGATGTTGTTCCAGGCAAGAATGTCCCAAAAACCGAAATCGTATTTGGCTCGGAGGTGGTTGCCGACGATTGAGTGCCTGTAAGGGGCATTGTGGACACCGAACTGGACGTTGCCGGTGAAATAGCGGCGCACCTCGAAGGCGTCAGGCTCTGTGTAGCCGATAGTGCCAAACATTTCCTTGTCGGTGTTGTCCCATCCGTAGATCCACTCCGCTTGCCAGTCGTATTCGGTGTCGTACTTGAAAATGTAGTTCCATATCACTTTCAAGTCGAGGTCGACGGTTGGTATCTTCATATCGATGTCGGCGCCGCCCTGGTGGAGATGGAGCTTAGGCTCGCGCACGCATCCCGTTGCGACAAGGCATAACAATGCAAAACACATGACGACAGCCTTGTTGCAGGCTTTGCGGCTTGCATCAAGGATGATTCGTGATATGAGTTTCGTTATATTGCGCATTGTTGCTATGTTTTGTCTAATAGTTGATTGTCGTTTCTCGGTTTCTGAAACTTACGCCTTTCTTGTTGTTGCGTCTGTAGAGCAGGTCGTAGCTGAGCGTTATCTCCACTCTGGTAGGGCCAAGCCATGAGAAGCGGTGCTGCCTCTTTTGGAAATCCTTGGCATCGCCGTACCACTTGTAGTAATATTGCTCTTTGTCGGTGTTGGGGTCTATGGGGCATTTCCACTGATAGGGGTCGTAGTTGGTGCTGAGGTATCCAGCCTGCAGTCCGAACTCCAGCTTCCAATGTCCGGAACGCCCCAACGGAACGACATAGCCTATACCCAAACCAGCGCCCCAGCCTTCGCCTTCCCATCCGCGTTTCTCATCGAAGCAGATGTTGTATAGGTACGCGTGCGCGTATAGACTGAGGTATAAACCTCTGAAAGCCGCGCCTTCTCCCGGTTTGCGTTTGCTGATGTCGCCGCTGCGCAGATAGTAGCGGGTGTGCAGCTGATAGTTTCTGACCTGAAAATATTTATGCTCATCATAGTGCTGCCACCACGGGCAGTCGAAACTTGCCCCGTAGGTAAAATGACCATGAAGCGGATAATATTCCAATGCAACGTTTGGAATAGGGCAGAAGCGGTCGTAGCCCGGCATGTAGGCAAAGTCAAACAGCACGTTTGTCTTCACGCTCAGCACCTCGCGACGCGGCAAAGCCGAGGCGGGTGTTGTCGCTGGGATGATGTATGCCGGTGTGATGTCGGCATTTTGGATGCGCAGATGGCAGTCGGCGACAGTTGTCGGAATGGTTGCTGCTATAGGTCGTGGAGCCAGGTCGTTGCTGTCGATGTTGGCAAGCCTTTTGTCAACGACAATTATTCTCACTGCGCGCAGTTTCGGGAAATATTCTTTCAGCAGGTAGCGCCATAGCTTGCCGCCGTCGTGCTGCTTCATAGCCGCCTTAAGACGTTGGGTGTCGTCGGCGTAGAGAGTGATTAAGGAGTCGACATCATGGAATTTGGCGTCGTGTTTCAGCATCATCATGGTGTAGAGCAGGTCGTAGTCCTCAGCCACAACGTCGTATTGGATGTGGTCGGTGCCGATGCCGTAGCTTCGAAGCAGAGCGTCGACCGATGCGCGACGTTGGTTTGCCAGACGACGGTTGTTGTCGTATGGGCCTTCTGGAGAAGCGGCGGCACGTCCGAAAACAATACCCCTATCTCCCAGCCTTTGAAGCTCTGGGATAAGCACATCAGTAATCCATTTCCTATCTTGGTCGCTGATGTTGATTCTATTTACAACAAATTTTATTGGGCGCGAATTTTGGATAAAGATACTGTCGGCGGTTATTCCTTCAGCAGCCATATCCATTGCTAAACCAATAATTAGTGTAATTATCAGTCTGATATATCTCAATCTTTTTTACCTGTTCCTATGCCACAAACACTGATTGAAGTTGGAAAGTATGGTGTCGTGACAGACCTATATTAATTGTTAGTGTGCTGATTAAAATCTAACCTGCTTTTAATAGCGGATGCAAATTTACAAAGAATACAAATACGGGGGGGGGGGGAAATTTAAATATTTTTTTGTTGTTGATACTGTTATTTTATGTTAACGAAGCTTTGGCTTGGAGATATTCGGCGAAGATGCGGGCTGCGCTCTCCACCTTGGCAGCGCAAGGACGCGACTTGTAGTATTCGGCTGTGCGAGGCGATGCCTCGTAGGTCGACACTGCTTTGTCGTGGCCTTTCAGTCCGAGAATTTCGGCGCAGATGAGCGAGCCGTTTTGCTCGCGCGATTTCTCAAGAAGCTGTTGTACAACCTTGTAGCAAGCTGATTTGCCTTCGCGGTCGGCACCGTCGGTCTGACCGCAGTCGAGTCCCGCAAGCGACACGATGCCCGACACGGCGCCGCACATCATGCGAAGCCTCCCAACGCCGCCGCCGAAACCTGCGGCAATGCGTTTTGCGAGGTCGTCGCTGAGCCCGTAGATGTCGGCGAAAGCCGCCACCACTGATTGGCAGCAGCCATAGCCTTGCATAAAATTGTCGACAGCGCGCTGCACGCGCTCTTCAAGTTCCGGTGATAAGGTAGTATAGTCCATAGTTATGAAAACAGTTCCATTTGCTCTGGAATGTTGGGGTTCGCGTGACTCTTTTCCGGTTCTTTATGATTCTCTATTTCGGGTTCTTCAGGCTCTTCGGCAACGATTGGAATTGCGTTTGTCGGCGGTGTGGGCATCAGCCAGTCGGAATATTCGGTTGTGTAGTCGATGGCAGATATTCCCGACAGCGGAGCCGCATGGTGTTGAGCCTTTTTCTTGGCTTTCTTTTCTGCCTTTTGGATTGAAATCTCGTTTTTTGCTGATTCCAGCTCGTCTTTCAGCGCCACAATCTGTTGGCGGAACTCCTGCTCCTTGTCGGCATAGTGCTTTTTGTTGCGTTCCAATTCCTTTTTCAACTGCTCGTAGACAGAAGAAATCTCGTCTTTCGTGCTGTTGAGGTCGTCGATTTGCAATTGTTTTTGCGACAGCTCATTGTTGAGTTTCTCCACGGTGTCTTCGAGCTTGGCGCGAGTGACTTCGATTTCAGCCATCTTTGCGGTGTCGCCGGTCTCGTTAAGTTTCTCGTGCAAGGCATAGAGCTCGTCGTTCTGGCTTTGGATTGTGGACCGCATGCTTGCCAACTCATTGTTGCGCACGGCAAGTTCGTTTTGGAGCTTTTCCAGTTCCTCGCTGCTTGTCGCTGGGGCATTTTTCAGCGCTAACTTTTCATCTTCGGCTTCGGCGAGTTTGCGTTTTGTCTCTTCCAGCTCTAAGGTGGCCTGCGAGAGAGCTGTAATGCGTGCCGTCAGCGCTTCTGCTTCGGTTTTGGCGTTGCTTTTTATGGTCTCGAGTTCGGCGTTTAGACGCTCGATTTCCGCCTCCTTCTCGTTTGCGTCGTCTGGTTGTGATGACAATTCGGCAATGCGCGCCTCCTTCTTCGCCACGTCTGCTTTGGCGGCAAGGATTTGAGCCGCCGAGTCGGTGGCCTTGCGTTCGGCGTCGGCTTTGATTTCGGCAATTTCGTTTTGCAGATTCTCGTTTGCCGCGCGCAAGTCATCGTTGTCCTGTCGCAATGCCTGCAGCGCCTCATCGTTGACAGCCGCCACTTTGATTTTGTTCATCAGACTTTTGCATTCCAGCTGATACTGCTCGCGTTCAGCCTCCGCTGAGGCAGCGCGGTTTTCCAATGTCGATATGCGGTCGTTGAGCGTGGTTTTCTGCCTGTCAAGGCTTAGAATGCGGTTTCGCAGCTCTTCGTTTTTCGTCTTGTATTCGTTCATCTGCTTTGAAGCCTCCGACGATTTGTTGGCAAGGTCCATACGGTCTTTTTGCCATTGCTGGCGAGCGGCTTCCTCCGCCTCCTGCTTGATTTGCTGCAGGAAGTCGGTGAGCGTTGATCCGATGAGGCTTCTAACGTAGTTGGCTTGCGCGTCTTTGTCGATGCATTCGCGCACGTATTCCGGCAATGACGTGTTGAGCACAGAGGTTACCTTGTCGACTACTTCATCGCTTATGGCGTCTTCAACATCCTTCTGTGAGATTTTTGCCACTTCCGGAACAGGCGGTGGCAATGGCTTTTCGTTCTCTTTTTTGAACGGGTTGATGTAAGACGGCGAGTTTGTCTGCGATGAGTTCTCGTTGCCCATATCTTCTTTGTCGGGAAAACCCAACATTGCTTTTAGGTTGTTTATGATTGACATATATTCAGTTATCTTCTGTTGTTGGTTTTACAATGATTCCTAATCCCGTCTTGCCGTTTATTCCGATTTGCAGCGGTCGGCTGAAACGCACGGAACGCAAATGGTCGGACTCGTAGACGGCAGGCATGCTGTCGAGATATTCAATGTCGCAGATGTCGCCGTTCTTGTCGTTTATGGTGAAATACCCGACGCCGAACGATGTGAGGTTCTGAAAGAAATGCGTGCCCTGGCTTGGCTCTATGCGGTATCCCGGCAGTGCCGTTTCTGCAATCACGCGTGCGGCTGAGATGTGCGCCCATTTCACGGGGATGCCCAGTGCGGGGTCGCTTGAGCCCCATCGTCCGGGACCTATCAGAATATATCCCTTGTCGGCTTCTACGTATGACTTGTTGAGCTTCTCTATCTCGCGTGCCACCATAGGGTTGTTGAACGAGGAGAAGTTCTGCGTCTTGACATACACCACGTCGGTGACACCGTCCATCATGCCGTGTCCGAGAGCGCTGGATGTCTTCATGATCAATTGGCTGTCGGATGTATGCATGATTTTCTCATCGAGCATTTCTTTGCGGTCGACAATTGGACGTATCTGCAACCAATATACGTTGCCTTTTGTCTCTCCGTGCTTGTCGATGCATCCGGCAAATTCGATTTCCACCGGACGACGCATCTCTTTTTCTCCTTCGGAAAGCATGAAGTCTACAATCTCAGCAAGCGGGAATGCTTTGTGTTGCAGCACGTTGGCGAATGTAACCACGCGGCGTCCGTTGCCGTACTCGCTGTCGCGAATCACTTGGTCGTAGGGGTCGAAAGTCGACACCATATAGCGCAATGAGCCATTTTTTGCCGCGTCCTGCACACGTATTTTCTTTATGTTGAACCCGTCGTCGACCTTGAATCCGCCTTCAACGTCTTTAAGGTCGAGGGCGTAGAGTTGGGTCTGTGTGTCGCGCAGGGCAAGGTCGAGAGTGCTTGTTTGCAGCACTTTGTCGGGATGCCTTGGCGAAAAACGCAGTGCCAGACCTCCGTCAACGATGTATTTACCGAGTCCTACGGCAATTTCTGCCACTCCGTCCTCGGGCATCTCGTCGTTGATGGGGTAATAGTTAAGCGAGCGGCCCACTCCTGCAAACGATGGGTAATAGTATCCGTCGTGCTCCGCGCCAGCCACCTCTTGTATGATTATAGCCATCTTTTCTTGGTCGATAAGATTGCTTGTGGCGGTCATGTATGCTTTGCTGTCGGCATAGAACACTGACGCATAGACGCTTTTTATGGCGTCGCCGAGCAGATGCAGCATCTCCTCCTTGTTGTCGAGACGCGGCACCATATATGTGGAGTATATGCCGGCGAAGGGCTGATAATGTGAGTCTTCGAGAAGACTTGAGCTGCGTATCGCCAACGGCTTGTCGATAACCTCAAACAAGGCAAGAAAGTCGTCTTTAAGCTGCGACGGCAGTTTTGCGTTTATGAAACAGCGCAGAATCTCCTCGTCGGGGGCGTCAGACAGGGCGATGGGATATAGGTTGTTTTCTTCCATGAATTGGTCGAAAATGTCGGTGCAGAGCACCACCGTTCGCGGAATTGACACTGTGACGCCGTCAAAATTGTCGCATATCGGATATTTCTTTATGATAGAGTCGATGAAAGCCAGGCCGCGTCCCTTGCCGCCAAGTGAGCCTTGGCCGATGCGGGCGAAATTGGAGTAGTAGTCGAAGCGGTTTTTCTTGAAAATGGCAACGACTCCTTTGTTCTTCATCCTGCGGTATTTCACAATCAGGTTGAAGAAGAATTTCTTTACCTCTGCCGCCTCGCTGATTTCGCGGAAACGATGGGCTTGAATGATTTCGGCGATGGGAAACATCGCGCGCGAATACAGCCACCGCGAGATGTCGTTGCGTGAGGCGTGGTACAGCAGCGACTCGTCTGGAATCTTGAATAGGTTGTCCTGAAACTCTTTCAGGTCGTTTATGCGCATCACTTCCTCTCCGGTCTCGGGGTTGCGTATCACGAAATCACCGAAACCGAAATTGTCGGTGATGATGCGCCCAAGGTCGACAGGAAACTTCTTGGAATTCTTGTCGAGAAACGAGATGCCCATTTCTTTGGCGTAGACTGCATTCTCGGTCTCTGACGATTCCATAATGATGGGGACATAGGGGTCGATTTCCTTTATCTCTTTGGCAAGGCGGATGCCGGCGTGCTTGTCCTTCTCTCCGTCTCTGCTGAACGACACGTCGGTGATTACGCCGAGAATCTCGTTCTTGTACTTGTTGTACAAAGTCATCGCCTCCTCGTATGTGCGTGCTAAAATGACTTTTGGGCGTCCGCGCATACGGAGCATCTGCTCGTGCTCATTGAGCGCTTCGGTTGAGAAAATTAGCGATTGCTTCAGCAGAAACTTGTATAGGTGGGGCAACACTGATGAGTAGAAGCGCACGGAGTCTTCCACAAGCAGTATGGTTTGGATGCCAACTTCAAGAATGTCGTTGTCGCTGTTCATCTTGTCTTCCATCAATTTGATGATGGCAAGAAGTAGGTCGACGTTGCCGAGCCAGCTGAACACATAGTCGACGCCGGAGAAGTCTTCGTTGGCAAGACGCCGCGACACTTCGCGTGAGAATGGAGTCAATACGATAAACGGAATGTCGGGATAGCTTGACTTGATGTTTTTGGCTTCGCGGAATGTGAGTCCGATGTCGTTGCCAGGCATCGCGATGATTAAATCGAACGACTTGCTTCTTAAAAGATCGTGGGCATCCTCGTAGCTGCTTGCCTGTGCCACGCGAGGGGGAGAACTCAGATTGAGCGATGTGTACTCAAAATACAGCTGCTCTTCGATGCGTCCGTCTTCCTCCATCATGAAGGCGTCGTAGGGCGAGGCGATGAGAAGCACGTTGTAGATGCGGCGCTGCATCAAATCTTGAAAAGCAGTGTCGCGCAAGTAGAGTTGACTAAGTTTAGCCTCGTTCATTCGTTCTCGTTTTTCTATTCTTGTACAAATTTACGGAAATCTGACGTATTATAAGAATATTTTGCCATGAATGTTTATAAAAATATGTCTGCTCTTAAATATATAATAATGTGTGTAAATAATTGGGGCTTGTTTCTGTCGCAAAAGAAGGAAAACGGAGTGAAAAAAGTTTCCGAAATAAGTGGCGGAGAATCAATGTGTTGTGAAAAAAGTTGAAAAAGGGGGCAAAAAAAGATGCTGAAAAGTTTGGCGGGAAAGGTAAAAGGCAGTACCTTTGCAACCGCAAAAGCGAAACAGACCGGTGGTCGTGAAGTTTTGGCGTGATGCCGGAGGGCGTCGGACCGGCGCGGACGCGGGGTTCTGGAAAAG
>ERZ772883.384-NODE-384-length-48265-cov-14.787347_pt1 | contig 48265 bp, 52 predicted proteins | sample MGYA00580575_ERZ772883 | MGnify/ENA primary metagenome ERZ772883 (study PRJEB29015, sample SAMEA2737666) | human gut metagenome | biome: human gut; feature: human-associated habitat; material: faeces | place: China | collected 2012 ...
AGAAGAATTGGATAAAATAAAAAAGAGTATGGGTAAATAAAACTCATGCTTTTTTCTTTAACTAAATAGTGTCAACAAAAAAAGGTTGACAGTTAAAAATAAGTATGCTATATTAATAATGTAATTGAAAGGAGAAATTTATGGCAGTTAAATTAAGATTAAAAAGAATGGGTTCTAAACAAAAACCATTTTATCGTATTGTAGCAGCTGACTCTCGTAGTCCAAGAGATGGTAGATTTATTGAAACAGTAGGTACTTATAATCCAATTAAAGGAAAAGAAGTAGTTACAGTTGATGAAGAAAAAGCTTTATCTTGGCTTTCTAAAGGAGCTATACCTACAGATACAGTAAGAAGTATATTATCTAATCAAGGGATTATGAAAAAATATGCTGAAAGTAAAAATGCTTCGAAGAAAAGCGTTAAAAAGGATTAATTATGGATATAAAAGAATATACTTCATTTTTAGTTAAAAGTATAGTAAAAAATCCAGATATGGTAAAAGTTGAAATGTTTGAAACTGAAGGCGAAGATCCAATAATTGAAATAATTGTTCATCATGATGATTTTGGAGCAGTTATTGGTAAAGGTGGTAAAATAGCAACTTCACTTAGAACTGTTATTCAAGCTTATGCTTTTTTACATAAAATGCCAAAAGTTAAAGTAAATATTGATTCTTTTTAAAAAAAATAAAAACTGCTTTTTTGCAGTTTTTTTAGTTTCTATGTTTTTCATTAAATATAGTAAATGCATCATTTAATTCATCATAGGATAATTCTATAAGTTCATCATTATTTCCTAATTTAAATATTTTAAATAGGGAAGTATCTTCTTCATTACCATAATAAATGTATGTATTATTATTATGAGTAATTGTTTCTATTTCAAAATAAGTTTTACCATCAAATTCCATTGTATTTAATTCTATCATTTTTATCTCCTTACCTTGTATAATTTAAACCTTCATAGTCAAGTACAAAACCTAACTTATCTGAAAGAGTAGTTGAAGTTACACTGATATTTGGTATAGTATGAGTTGGAACAATTGAGGAAATACATATTGTTGCTTCTTCATCTGTATAACCATTTGATATAAGCATATCCTTTAAAGCATTATAACTATCATTAGTTATTTCACTATATTCTGGATTAGGTTTTCCATAAAGTTCATTATAATCATTTAATGCTACCAATGTCTTTCCTGCATCAATATCATTTTTTATATAGCAGTGATATGAATTTAGCATTTCATTTGTATCATGAGATATTTTTTGAAAGTTAGTAATATATTTTACACCAACAGCACTTATTGTAGTCATCGATGCAATTACAGTTCCAATAGCAATACGTTTTAGATTTTTTTGTCTCTTACGAATATTTCTTATTTTTTCTCGTCTTTTTTCAAGTTCTTTTTCTTTTTGATGATTTTTTTGCCTTTCAATTCTATCACTTACTTCACGTATCATTCTATCAAGTTCATCTTTTCTTATCTCACTTCTTGGAGATATACCTCTTTTTACATCTTGACTATGTTTATTAACTATTTCTGTAAATACATCCAGTACACTGTCTTGACTCATAATTGAGGATGTTTCTTTTATATCACTAACATTTTGAATAACGCCATCAGTTATTTGAACTCTTTGGCTTTTATTTACGATACCAATAGTACCTGTTGGGGCAGCGTAACCACTCATCAAAGCACTAACTTCATCTTTACTTAATATTTTTCCAGTTTTAACATAATAAAAAATTGTTTCCATATCCTTATCTCCTACTATAAAAATTATATCATTAATGATGTGCTAAATCAATTACAAAGTTTTCTTATTTTTAATAAATTCTTTTAAAATTTTGGTAAGAGCTCTTTTTTCAATTCTTGATACATAACTTCTTGATATTTTTAATTCTTTTGCAATACCTTTTTGGGTCATTTCTTTTTGATTATTAAGTCCATATCTTTTAACAATAATTTCTTTTTCTCTAGGCGTAAGCATTTGCAAGTATTTTTTAAGTTCATTAATGTTATCTTTTTTAGTAAGATAATCAATTAAATCCAAATCTTTTTGAATTAATACATCAATTAAATTTACATCATTTCCTTCTTTATCATAACCAATAGAATCCTCAAGATAAACATCATTATTACTTTTTTTATTTGCTCTAAAATGCATTAATATTTCATTTTGGATACATCTTGCAGCATAAGTAGTAATTTTAGTTTTTTTATTATTTTTATAGGTATCTATTCCTTTGATTAAACCAATTGTTCCAATAGATATTAAGTCATCAGTCATATCATTATTATTATTTGTATATTTTTTTACAATGTGAGCCACAAGTCTTAAATTATGCTCTATAAGTTTATTACGAGCAGAAGTATTTCCTTCGAGCATTAGTTTTACATATTTATCTTCTTCTTCAGGAGTAAGTGGTTCTAAAAAAACATTATTTGAATAACTTCCTGTAAAAAATAGTAATCCTTTTACAAGATTAATTAAATTAAAAAACATATTTCACTTCCTACTTAAATATATTTATGATAAACTATAGATATGAAAAAAAGATTTACAATGATTGATGAAAATTTTATTTGTGAAAACTGTGGTAAAGTAGTAAAAAAACTAGGATATAGTGCAAGAGATCACTGTCCATATTGCCTATATAGTAAACATGTAGATATATTTCCTGGTGATAGAGAAAATACTTGTAAAGGGCTTTTGAAACCTATTGGTGTTGAAAAGTTTAAGGATACTTTTAAAATAATTTATAAATGTCAAACTTGCGGGCAGTTACATAAAAATATTGTTGCCATAGATGATGATTTTGATAAAATAATTGAACTTTCTAAAAATATTTTATAGTATTTTTTTAATCTTTATGATATATTTTTAGTAGGAGGATTAGATGAATAGAGTAGAGATTAAAAATTTTGCAAAGGAAAAACTTTCAGGTAATTTAGGCAGTATTTGGAAAATACTTATAATTGCTTTAGGAATATCTTTAGCAGCAGGAGTAGTATTTGGTATTTTATTTAGTAAAATGGATGCTGACTTTTTAGATTCTTTATTAGGAATTTTAATGATGCCACTTGGAATTGGTACAACAGCATTTTTTATAAGTTTAATTGAAAATGAAAATTTTGAAGCAAAAGATTTATTTAAATACTATCACGATTTTGTCAAAATTATAGGCGTAACTATTTTAATGGGTTTAATTGTAATGCTTGGTTATATTTGTTTCATTATTCCTGGAATAATACTTACATTATCTTATAGTTTAGTACCAATAATTTTAATTAAGAAACCTGAACTTGGTATTGTTGAAACACTTAAATATTCAAGAGAAAAAATGCAAGGACATAAATTAGATACTTTTGTATTAGGACTTTCATTTATTGGTTGGGCGATACTTGGAACACTTACTTTTGGTATTTTATATATTTGGTTATATCCATATATGCAACTTACATTTACTAAATTTTATTTAAATATTTTAGGGGAAAATTAAAAATTCTCCGAAAAAGAGATAAGTTCTCTTTTTTTTATGTAGAATTCTCCGGTGAAATATGATATAAGTAAATTAGAAAGGCAGTATATGAAGAATAACGAACTAGGTGAAAATATTTATTTTTTGCGAAAAAGAAAAAAATTAACTCAAGAAGATTTTGCTAAAAAAATGAAGATATCAAATAAAACAATTAGTAAATGGGAAACGGGTTATTCAATTCCAAAATTTGATGATTTATTAAAAATAAGTAAATATTTTAATGTACCAATTAATGTATTAATTAATAAAGAATTACTTGATAATTATAAAATAAAAAGTAAGTTTACAAGATATTTATCTTTTGAATATATTAAATATTTTCTTTTTATATTAATGATTATCTTAGTATTACTTTTTTATAAATTTTATTTTAAACCAACAGTGAGAAATCTTCCTACATTTGATGAAAACTTGGAACTTGGAGGTTATTACTTTGATAATCACAAACAAGGATATACAGTAATAAAGGGTGCATCCTATATTAATAAACCAATGGAGTGTAATAAAATTTCTCTTAAGATTATAAAAGAAAATGATTTATACTCATATTATAATGTACTTTATAAAGGTTATACTTATGATGAGAAAGTAAATATAAATGAATATTTAAATAGTATTAATTATATTGGTGTAGGAATACTTGATACAAAAAGATTAGATTATACACTTACTTGTGATGATAAAGTTATAAAAGGGAAAGTGTATTTAGAAACGGATTAATAAGAAAGAGGTAGTGTTTATGAAAAAAAGTTTTTTGATTTTAATTTTATTACTTGTTTTTAGTAATGTATATGGAGTTCAAAACGAAGATGTTTTAGTTTCCTCGACAAGTAGATATTTTAAAACAGTTACAAGGGAATATGATTTGCAGAATATAAATAGTAATCATTCACAGACTTTTGAAATTACTGAAGAAGAATTTGAAAATTTTAATATTGGTTTAAATGATGTTGTCAATACAACATATAAAAAATTAACAACAAATATTTATGCATCAGGAAATTTATATAAATATGAAGTTGTTTTACAATGGAAAAATATTCCTAAAGTACGTAGTTACGATATAATAGGAATCGCATATGATTCAAATGTTATTTATAATAGTGATATGGATTTTAAACAGAGTGTTACCGGTACTAGTTCATCTTATGTTTTACGAGATTATAACGAAGTTGATTCGCCATATGGTTATACTGCTGTTTTTCAATTTCCAACGGAAAATATTGTGGGTATCACTCAAATTTTTTCTTTCAAAGTGAGAAAAAATGCTAGTACAGTTTACTTACAAACAGCAGTTGGTGATTATTCGCACGCCATATCAAGTATTTCATCAAATAATGCCATTAAACATTCAATTTCAACACAACGTGGTATAGAATTAAATGATTCAATAAAAAATTATTATGACAGTATTGTTTTTTCACAAGCAACCTGGAATGGTACTTGGTAAATAATATTGTATTGTAATAGATATAGATTTTGTAATAGTAATTTTATTGTAGGTTTATTTATAAAGAAATATTAAAAAGAAAATCAGAGGGAGAGTAATTAGTAAAAATTCTCTAAATAATTGATAAAGTTCTCTGAAAAAATGGTAAAGTTCTCCGAAAAATCTATAGAATTCTCTTTGAAAATATTGTAATATCGAACTGTAAAAGGAAGTTTTACAGAAAGGAGGTAAGTTTTGAAAAAAGTAGTATCTATTTTAACAATCATAATGTTAGTGGCTTGTAGTATGTTAGGCGTTGTTAGTGCAAAATCTACTGATGGTTCAATTGGCTATGGTGAAGATGTAATTGTTACTAAAAATGAAACGACTGGAGATTTACATACTGCAATAGTTGCTTCAAATGTTGTTAATGGACCAATTAAAGTTGAAAATACTATACAAAGAAAAAATTCTTCTGGTAATTTAGTTAATAGGGGACGAGGCTATTTTTATATGGCAACAATTGGACAAGATTCTCATATTAATTATAGTATTGGTTCAACAGCTCAAACAAGAAGTGTTTGGTTTAATATGACAAATAATTCTTTTTTACAAGGAAGATTTTACATTAATAACGGATTACTACCTTAACAGGTTGGGTGTAGTTATTTGACTACACCCAAAATATTTTTTGAATTTAGAAAGAAGTGATGTTTATGAAAGAATATATAATAACAAAAAATATAAGAAATAAAAGAAATATATTTTTGATAATATTGTTTTTAATATGTTTTATTTTAGTTAATTTTACAATAATATATTATCAAAATCATATTTATAAAATAAATAAATCAATAAATGATAGTATTGATGGAAGAACTGTTATGATAAGTCCAAATATGGACAATATAAAAACTGAAGAAGATGCAATAAATTATAAATATGATTATGATAAAATTAATAGCATTAATTATGTAATAGCATCTTTCCCATCACTCATTTCGGGTGGAGGCTATGATTCAAGTTTAAAGGATGATTATTATGATGGACGTATTGGTTTAAAATATGGAAGTGATAAAATACTTACAATGGATGTCATAGGTAGAAAAATGAATGAAGAAGAAAGAAATGTAATGGTTTGTCCAATAAAATTTTATCCATCAGATTATAAAGATAATGAAATTGAAAATTTAAAATTTATTGATGGTAGAACGTTAATTGGTAAAAAAATTGATGTTATGTATGATTTATATGAAAAAAATGAAAAAGGTAAAAACGTTGTTGTTGGGCAAAGAAAAATACCATTTGAAATAATTGGTGTTTATGATAATGAACTTATTTATGAAGGATATGATTATTGCTTTGCTGGAGGAAAACAGTTATATGAAATGTATAATGATTATCTTGGTAGAATTAATCCGGCTTCGTATCTAGCAACCTCATCTTTAGATGTTATTGTAGATGATGTTAAAAATGTAAATAGTGTAAAAAGTGAACTAAATAAATTAGGATACAGTACAAAACCTAAAGTATTTATAGATTATGGTGAATTACTACATATAGAAATGATATGTATAGGAATAATTGTAATTACAAGTATTTTAACTTTAGGAATAAGTGCACTATATATTAAAAAGTATGTAATTTATAGTAGCTATGATATAGCATTATTATATGCTTTAGGGTATTCAAAAAAGAAAATAGAAAAGATATATTTTTACAATGTATTATATGTAATAGGTATAGGATTTATAATAAGTAATTTTATTTCTATTATTGTAAGTTTATTTATAAATGCTAAAAGTATAATATACTGCCTTTTAGGAACAACAATTATAGGTATAGCAATTATATTATTAAATTATTTATTTATTAAAAAATTATTAAAAAGAAAATCAATATATTTTATGAAGGAGAGTAATTAAGATGGTTTTAGAAATTAAAGATTTAATAAAGGATTATTATCATAAAGAAAAGAAAATTGAGGTATTAAAAAGTTTATCTTACAATTTTGAAAAAGGAAAATTCTATGGAATAATGGGACATTCTGGTTCAGGAAAGACAACATTATTTAATATTATTGGTACTATTGACAAAGAATATAATGGAAATATTTTAGTTAATTCAAAAAATATATCTAGTTTAAATGATGAAGATATGGCAAGTTTAAGAAATTTAGAAATTGGTTTTGTATTTCAAGATTTCTTTCTTGATGAAGGATTAACTGCTTTAGAAAATGTAATGGTTCCGATGATCATTAATGCAAACATTCCTAAAGAAGAAAGAGAAGTAATTGCTAAAAAACTTCTTAAGGAAGTTGGCATGGAAGATAGAGAAAAACATTTTCCGAAGGAACTTTCTGGTGGTGAAAAACAAAGAGTAGCTATTGCAAGAGCATTATCAAATAATCCAAATATCCTTTTATGTGATGAACCTACAGGTAATCTTGATGAAGAAACAGAAAATAAAATATTTGCTTTATTAAAAAATCTTAGTAAAAGTGGTAAATGTGTAATAGTGGTTTCACATAGTAATGAAGTAAAAAGTTATGCTGATGTAATGCTTTATTTAAAAGATGGTAAATTAAATGAAATTACTGATTAAGAGTTTTTATCAAAGAAAAACCACTAAAATATATTTATATATTTTGATTTTAATAATAATGATTATGAATTTAATTAATGTGATGGATTTAAACTTACAAAAAATATCTGAAAATAATTATGCTAATACAACAATAGGTTATGTTAATCAAAATATTTATCCTTATGAAGATCTTGTTAAAAGTAATTATTTTGCAAATATTAAAGAGGCAGTTTTTACTGATAGTATTATTACCGAAGATAAAGATAATGCATTTACTACTCTAGGTACATTAAATAAACTTGTAATTATGAAAAATGATTCTTTAAAAAATAATGAAATTATATTGGTATATATGGATGATTATTATGAAAATAATAAAGATAATTTAAAAAATAATAAAGTAGTTCATATTGATAATAAAGAATATGTTATAAAAAATATTAAATCTGATAGTAATATTTCATATGTTGAGTTATCAAGTGAAGAATATCAAAAGTATGTAACTAACGAAAAAGTTTATTTCTTTAATTTTAAAAAAGATGTTAGCATTATAAAAAAAGATTTTATTAAAGTACATGATTTTACAAATGAAGATTCTAATAAAATTAAATATACAGGAATGTTAAAAAGATATTTAAATGTAATAAAAATATTTAATATATTGTTTATGATTTTTTCACTTGTTTTCTATATAATTACAATAACAAATTTATTATATGATTTAAGAAAAAATTATAAAATGGAATACTATTTAGGATTTTCAAAAAAGAAAATTAAATATTTTACATTTTTAAAACTTTTACATTTACTTTTAAGTTCATTTGTAATAGGTTTGGTTTTATCAATTATATTACTTTTTATATTTAGTTTATTTAAAAGTATTACAGTATTTTTTGGTTATAATATTTTTCTAGTATTTATACTTTATTTAATTATTATGATAATATTTGTAATCTATGAAAGGATAAAAATATGAATGATATTAAATTTGGTAAGTATTTAAAAAGGGTTCGAAAAAAATATAATTTTTCTAAAGAATATGTTGCTAATATATTAAAGGTTAAAGAAAGTTTAGTAAGTGATTGGGAAAGTGGAAGATTAACACTAAATGATGAATATATGGAAAAATTATCTTTATTTTATGGAGTTAATTTATATAAAAAAAGAAGTAAAAATATTACTATGGAAGTAATTATAATGATTATTATCTTTTTAGTTTTATCATTTTGTATAAGATTTTATTATTTAAATAAATATGAAATGAAAGAATTTAAAGTAGATAGTTATAATTATAAAGTAGAACCTACAGGAAAATATATATATGCTTATGATAGTAGTTATCTTTTTATAGATAATATAAAATATAATGGTGATGATGTGACAACGAAAGTAACTTTTTCAATTTTAGATAATGATGGAAATTTAATTGAGGGTTATACAGAAACTAGTGAGACTGAAGTAGGTGTTAATGAACTATTAAAAAATATTAAAACAAGTATAAAAAGAAATTTTGGTAACAAAGAAAAAGATAAAATATATTATACATTATATTTTAATGGAAGAGTCATTAGAGATAATTTTGTTATATTACCTCTTAAATGACTTTTTTTATTTCTTCGATAAATATTGAAGGATTATTTTTTGGTACCATTAAATAAGTTTTAAATTTACATCTTGTAATGGCTACGAAGAAAACTCTTCTTTCTTCGGCAAAAGGGTAGTCATCCTCTTTCGAAGATACATAAGATAAAATATTATGATTTTCAATTTTATTTGGAAGGCCATAAGTTGAGTTTGATACATTTAAAAGAATTACGTAATCCTCTTCGAGTCCTTTAGCGGAGTGAATAGTTAGATATTTATATTCTTTATCATTGTATTTTAAAATACCATTATTATATTCAAAATCTTTATCAATATATTCATATATATCTTTTTGATTTCTTCCTAAAATAAGAATCTTTTTATCTGATAATTTATTAAGTAAATTCTTAAATTTTTTCTTGGCATTTAAATAATATATAATTTCTAAAGGTTTATTAATATGAGTAAATCCGTGCATACTTTTATCAAGCTGAAAGGGATTTTTATTAATGAATTTAGCACTTATATCAATAAGTTCTTGACTAAAACGATAAGTATTAACAAGTTTTAATTGTTTTAAATTATTAATATATTTATGCAGATTTAAAAAGATAAATAAATCGCATCCTGAAAAATGATAAATACTTTGAGCATCATCACCAACTGCAGTTAAAATTGCTCCAGTATTATCAATTATTGTTTTAGCAAGATTAAATCTAATTAATGAAGTATCTTGAAATTCATCTATTATAATATATTTAAAAGATTTATAATTATATTTTATATTTAATATTTTAGTGGCAATAATTATTAAATCATCAAAATCTAGACTACTTGTTGAATTTTTTTCTTCTTCATAAAGATAAAATATATCAAGAATAATTTTAAGTAAGTATTTATCTTGATAATCTTTAACTATATTATTTAAACTATTTATATTATGATTATTAGTTTTAAATAAATTAATAAATGTTTTAATTAATTTTTTTAAAGAAATATATTCATTTTTACCTTTATCAAGTTTTGTAATATTTAAATATCTACATAGTTTTTCTTTATCTTTAATTGTCATAAGATATTCTTCGATAATATAATCAAGTAAAGTATCACAGCATATTTGATAATTAATTTTATTATATTTTAAAATATCAATTGCAAGTCTATGAAAAGTAGTTATAAAGATATCACTTCCTAGTTTTTTCTTTAGATCATCAACACTTTTATTTGTAAATGATATCAAAAGTATTTCACTTTCATTAGTGCCATTTGCTATTAAGGTTTTTACTTTTTCACAGATAGTTGTACTTTTACCACTTCCAGGTCCTGCGATAACAAGACAGTGTCCAGTTTCATTTACAACTTTCATTTGGTATTCATCAAGTTTAGACATAAGGTTCCTTTCCTCATATCATACGTCCAAAAAGATATTATCAAAATTTTAGATAGATGTAAAGAGTTTAATGAATGTTTATTTTAACAAAAAAATGCAAAAAAAACATAAAAATTGGGTTGTTGTAAAACTTGACTTTGAAAATATTATATGCTACTATATAAAATAATTTGGAAAGGAGAAGCATTATATATGAAAATTAGGCCTAAAAATTTTGCATTTTATATAAATGATAATTTAGAAATTTTAAATCTTATTAAAGAAAATAGATTACGATCTTATGAAAATAATAAAGTTACATTACAAAATGATATTTCTGATTTTTTAAATAACCCAACATCTAAAGAAAATATATTTAAGTATTTAAAAAATTATTTTAAATTTGAATTTGATGAAAATGATTTATTAGATTATATTCAAAATGTTTTAAAAAGGAAAGATACAAAATTAGTTGATATTCCATTAAAAGAATTATTAATGCATAAAATTGGCGGATTTAATGATACTTTAACAGTTTATTTATACGATTTAATAATAAAGTGTTCTTGTAATTCATCATTTGAACTAGAAAATAGGACTTACTCTTTTAACGAGGTTAAAGATATAATTAGTGATGGAAAATTATATCCTATATGTAAAAAAGTAGTTGAAAAAAGAGATATGCCTGAAGAAATATCTTTGTATAAAGCGCAAAATGATGATTTGAATTATTTAGGAAGTCTAAACAAATTTAATAAAAATTGCTCATATTATGATTATTTTATTAGTAAGATTATGAATGTGATTGATTTTAATATTCTAATGCAATTAATAAGAAGCGATCTTGTTTATCTATACTCTGATAAATTAGAACAATATTATTTAGATAAATATCATAGTGATGAAAATGAAAAACAATTCTATACTGAAAAAATACAATCCCTTATTAACAAATTTAATGGTTATGCTAAAACTTATGGAATAAATTTAATATTTTTAGATGAGTCAGAAACATTTTTAACATCATTTTTAAATGAATATGTTTGGAATGATTATGCAATAATAGAATTTTTAAGTGAAAATACACTTACTAAAATGCAAGCTGAAGTTTTAGAAAATTACATTATTGAGTATGAGTATAGTGACCTTTTTGAAATACTTCGAGATTATTATTCAAACTTTAATGAAGAGTTTAATGTAGAAAGATTAGTAAATGCTTTGGTTAGTCAATATACTGATGATGAATATAATTCGTTAGATTATTTGAAATATTATAGAAAATATTTAGATGAAAATAGATTAAATAAATTGTTACAAGTAATTTATAATTCGGGAAATGAAGAAACTATTAATGAAGTTATAAAATTAGGCTATACACAAAGTAATGCAATATCAAGAAACCGTAAAAAAAATAATTAATTTAAAAAGATGATAAAAACTATATAAGTATAATAATTAAATGATAAATAATTAAAAACCGTAAATAAGTGATACATATTTGTAAAGCAAATTAATTTTTGTTTATTTAACTATTAAAAAATAGTATACTTAATATGGTGGTAAAATTGAAAAGGGTAAAAAAAGTAGTTGGAGTTGCTTTTATAGAAAATGGTAAACTTTTAATAGTAAGAAGTGTAAGAAGTAGTAAAAGTAATACATGGACTTTAATTGGTGGTGGCGTAGAAGAAGGAGAAAGTGAAGTTGAAGCTGCGATTAGAGAAGTAAAAGAGGAGTTTCATAATGGCTTTACTATTAGTGAAGAAGATTTAAAACCGCTTATGTGTTTTAAAGAAAGTGCCGCAAGTGATCCAGAACTCGATATTATTATGACTATGTTTATATGTAAAAAGAAAATGGATAAAGTATATTTTACAAATGAAGAAATTATAGGCTATCATTTTTATAAAATAGGTGAGACAAAATATAATTTATCTTCGGCTATTAGGGATCATTTTATACCTTTTGCTGTGTCCGAAGGACTATTATTTTAAAAAAATTACAAAAAATTAAAAAAATGATTAATTTTTGCTTGCATGTGCAGATATTATATAGTATAATTTTATTTGTCAGCAAGATAAAGGTTAATGGGAGATTAGCTCAGTTGGTTAGAGCATCTGCCTTACAAGCAGGGGGTCATAGGTTCGAGTCCTATATCTCCCACCATTAATGCCGACATAGCGTAACTGGTAGCGCAACTGACTTGTAATCAGTAGGTTGGGGGTTCGACTCCCTCTGTCGGCACCATTATAATGTAGAAAATCCCGTATATTCGGGTTTTTTTAATGTCTTTATTTACATAAAAATATGGTAATTTCCATTGTTTTCGTGTATTTCGTGGTAATTTTTAATTATAAATATTTATCAGTCGTTGCTGCCACTTTCTAATTTTTATTTTCTAAATGTCCATATTTGTTAACTGTTGTAGAATAGTTACTATGTCCAATTCTACCACTTATTTGATATAATTCTTTTCCTTCATACATCATAAGTGCTACATAGGTATGCCTTAAATCATATAATCTTTTTTTGGATACATTTGCAAGCACACAATATTTATAAAATGCTTTTCTCAAAGAAACATCAGAATATGGTCTATTTGTATTATAATTATAAAATATTAAATCGTTAATATTGATTTTTTTTGCTTAAAAATATATGATGACCGAAAAGTGACCGAAAAGTGACCGAATATATTATGATCGGTAATGGAAAAAATACAATGTATGTGTTAAAATGGATATAGATTAATTTATATATAATGTTCGACAAAGAAGATTGTAAACCCCTACATTATTGGTACCATTTAAAAATTATCTCAAGATTTTGAGATTTTTTTATGACTTTATATTAAATATAACCTTTTATTGTAAATATCTATCTAAAAAACTTGAAAAAGAGGTAAGTAGTTTGTTATAATATTAGCGTACTTGAAAAAGGAGGGATAACTATGGCTAAAAATGAAAATAGAAAAGAAGTTACTATTAAATGTACTAATTGCGGTAAAGAACTTCGTCCAGTAAGTAAAAATAAGAAAAATAATCCTGAAAGATTAGAACTTAAAAGATACTGCGCAGCTTGTCATAAACATGTTGTAGCAAAAGAAAAGAAATAGGAGGTAAATTATGTTTATTAATATTAATGATATTAAAAATGGTATGACAATTATTATGGATGGTAATTTATGTACTATTCAAGAATTTCAACATGTTAAGCCAGGTAAAGGTCCTGCCTTTGTAAGAATTAAACTTAAAAATTTAAGAACAGGTTCTACAGTTGAGGATACTTATAATACTAACTTAAAGATTCAAAAAGCTCATATTGATAGAACTGAAGTAAGTTTTTTATATGCTGCTGGTGATAATTATACATTTATGAATAATGAAACTTATGAACAAATTGAAGTTCCTACTAAAGTTTTAGGAGATAATGTTAAGTTTATTAAAGAAGGTTTAACTTTAACACTTGATATTTATGAAGGTGAAATTATTGGTGTTACACTTCCTGAAAAAGTTGAATATGAAGTTATTGAAACTGAACCAGCTGTAAAAGGAAATACCACTAATAACGCTAATAAAGATGCTAAAATTGAAACAGGTTATACTGTAAAAGTTCCTTTATTTATTAATCAAGGAGAAAAGATTTTAGTTTCTACTAAAGATGGAAAATATTCAGGAAGAGCATAATGCTCTTTTTTATTTATAAGAAGTTTTTTATTTATTGAATATTTAACTAAATAATGATAGAATTTAATAGTAAGGTACAAAATGTATTTTTTATGAATGGAGAGTTAAGTATGAAAAATAAAAAAAGTAATACTATATTAATTATACAAGGTGTGTTATTTATAATCTTAATAATTGGAGCCGCTTATGCATATTTAGGAACATTTAATATAAACTTAAATAATAATGTAGCAGTTAATATTAATTCTACAAGTCCTGGTAATTTATCTTTTATTGCAAATTCTACTCAGTTAAATTTACAAGTACCTGATACCTCAATGACTAAGTATAATGCAAATAATACAGTTGCTGCGAAAGAAGATACTGGTTTTGTAGATATAACTTTAACAGGAGCTGAAGGTTTTTTAACAACATGTTCTTATGATTTAGTTTATGAATATAATACAAATAGTGATATATATGGTAAAACAGTACCAGTTACTACTGGTGCTACTAAAGAAATAACTATTGAAGTAAATGGTATGAATGGAAATAATCATTTTGCTACAGAAACTAATTTTAATTTTGATACAAGTAAAGGATGGAGTAATGCTACTTCCACAAAAGGAGCAAAAGTTACATTAGTAACTGGAGCTACATTAAAAAGTTTAGGTACAGAACAATCAGTAAGATGGAAAATTATTGGTAGATATTATAATTTAGATTTAAATCAATATGCTTTAAGTGGTAAATCTTTTACTGGTAAAATATATGTAGAAAATGTAAATTGTTCTACAGAAGATGGTTCATCAGTTAAAAAAGGTTATGAAACAATACTTGCAAATAATGGAGGGGTAGCAAGTATGACAACTCTTACTTCAACCGATTTTGCAAATGTTACTACAGCCTCAGATAAAGGAATGTATAAAGCACAAGATGATTTAGGAATGTCTTATTATTTCAGAGGAGCAGTAGATAATAACTGGGTAAAATATGGTAAGTATACTAAAGATATGTATAATTGTATAAATAGTAATAATAGAATTATATCTGCTACGGATACAGGTAATTCATGTACAAAAATAGCATCAAGTGGTGATGATATGTACTGGCGAATAATAAGAATAAATGGAGATAATTCAATTAGAATGATTTATAGTGGTGTAACCTCACCAACAGAAAGTACAAAGGTAATAAAAACAACAGATACTTCATTAGGAAATAGTCCATTCAGTAATGATGCAGAAAAAGTAGGTGATTGGTATATCGTAGGTATTAATGCAGAAGATGTAGGGTATATGTATGAAATAGGTCAGCAACATGGAACAAGTAAAAGTAGTGATATAAAAACATACCTAGAAGATTGGTATGCAAATTATACAGATTTAAATAAAGCAGGAACAAAAATAATAGATCAAATATATTGTAATGATAGAACAGCATCAACTTCAGATGTAGCATATTCACCAACGAACTACACAACATTAACAAGTTGGAATTCAAAGGAAACACAATATTATTATGGAGCACATGGAAGAGTATGGAATAGTCCAGTGTCACCTGATTACAAATGTCCAGTAGCCAGTGATAAGTTTACAACAACAACAGCCAAGGGTAATGGAAAATTAACTAATCCGATAGGACTAATAACAGCTGATGAAATAACTTTTGCTGGATTACCAGCAGGAGAAAAAAACAATAGTTTTTATTTATATACTGGGGCTGACTATTGGGCGGGGTCCCCTGGTGGTGGCGGTGGTAATGATGTTGCTGTTGAGTTCCGTGTGAATGATGATGGCAGTCTGGGCTATGGCGAGGTCTATAACCATCGTGGGGTCCGTGGCGTAGTAAGTTTATCCTCTGAAAGTAAGTTACTTGGAAGTGGAACATATAACGATGTTTACACAGTAAATTAGAGCCGAAGAGAATGGCGACTTCTCTGAGAAAAGAAAGCAGCTATAGTCTAGATTGTGTGTCGGTAAAAAAATAAAACTAAATGTGGTTGAAATATTAAAGCAGTAAATCATACTAAAGTGGTACGCCCCTTTATGGGGAGTATAGTTTCAATGAAGTGGAAAAAATAATTATGAATATAGAAAAATTAAATTAGATGATTTAATTGATACAGTGAAACATGAACAAGATTTATACGAAATAATTATGCTTGATTTCAAAATATAAAAAAGTTAGTGAAAATCCTTGACTATATCAGGGATTTTTTGGTATAATCTTATTGTTTTAAGTCATTTCATCCACTCTAAAAAGGTTTTTAAAAGATTATCTTACCTTAAAGGTGTGACTTATGAAAAGGAGGAAAAGAAATGAAAGCTATAATTAAAACAGGTGGAAAACAATATTATGTTGAAGAAAATAGTCGTATCTATGTTGAAAAATTAGATGTTGAAGCTGGACAAAAAGTTGTTTTCGATGAAGTATTATTTGTTGATGGAAAAGCTGGAAAACCATTTGTAAAAGATGCATCAGTTGAAGCTGAAGTTATTAAAAATGGTAGAGGTAAAAAAATAAAAGTATTCCATTATCGTCCTAAGAAAAAATCTAGAAAAACTCAAGGACATAGACAAGCATATACTTTAGTTGAAGTTAAAAAAATTAATGGTTAATAATGATTAAAGTTAATAAAAATGGAAATGTTATTAAAATAACTGGTCATTCAGGTTATGATAATGCTGGTAAAGATATTGTATGTGCTAGCGTATCAAGTATAGTTTATACTACTGTAAATGGTCTATTAAATATCAATGAAAAAAGTATTGAATTTCTAGATAATGATGAATATATGGAAATAAAAGTTCTTTTATCTGATGATATTACAAACTCATTAATTTTAAATATGATGACTATGCTTAAAGAGTTAGAAAAAAGTTATCCTAAAAATATTAAAGTTAATGAAGAATAATAGTAAAGGAGAATAGAAATGTTATATATAAGTTTAAATATTCAAAGATTTGCTCATGTTAAGGCTCAAGGTTCTACTAAGAACAATCGTGATTCAGCAGGTCGTAGATTAGGTGCTAAACTTTCTGATGGACAAACATGTAATGCTGGAAGTATTATTTACCGTCAAAGAGGAACTAGAATTTATCCAGGAACTAATGTAGGAATGGGAAAAGATCATACTTTATTTGCTAAAGTTAATGGAACTGTTAAGTATGAAAGAATGGGTAAAGATAAGAAAAAAGTATCTGTTTATGAGAAATAATAATGCCTTAATGGCATTTTTTTTGAAGGAGGGTTTATTATGTATTTAGTTAGTATTGATGAAAAAGTATTACCACTTCCAATGGGAATCAATATAAATAAATTTAGTAATTACTTTTCAGATGGAATATTATTTATTGATTATCTTGATGATGAAGAAAAAAATAAAGTATTAAGTGATTTATTTGATAATATAAGTATTTTATTTTGTTCATATGATTTAAATAAATATGATTTTGAAAAGAAAAAGACTATTAGAAATAATATTAATTATGCAAGATGTATGGAAAAGTACTTTAATGAAAATAATATGTATAGTGAAAGTAATAGTATTTTAAAAGAAATTATTGTAGAAATGATTTCTTACTATGCAAATTATAAGGAATTTGATACAATAGATATAAGTTTAAGGGGAAGATAATATGTTTGTTGATGAAGTTAAAGTTAAATTAATTGCTGGTGATGGAGGTATGGGATGTACTTCCTTTCGTAGAGAAAAATTTGTACCTATGGGTGGACCAGATGGTGGAAATGGTGGAAGAGGAAGTAATATTGTTTTTGTTGGAGATAAATCTTTAAAAACTTTAGTAGATTTAAGATTTCAAAAAATTATTAAAGGTAAAAAAGGTGAAAATGGTATGGGTTCCAATAAATATGGTAAAAATAGTGAAGATATCATTATTAAAGTACCTCTTGGAACTACTGTTTATGATGATGATACTAATCTTATTGTAAGCGATATAGTCGAGGATAATCAATCTGTTATAGTTGCTCATGGTGGAAGAGGTGGAAGAGGTAATAAAGCCTTTGCTACTCATGAAAATCCTGCTCCAAAGTTTTCTGAAAATGGTGAACAAGGAGAAATAAAATATTTAAGATGTGAACTTAAAGTTTTAGCGGATGTAGGACTTATCGGTATGCCAAGTGTTGGAAAATCAACATTTTTAAGTGTAATATCTTCGGCTAAACCTAAAATAGCAAGTTATCATTTTACAACTTTATCACCTAATTTAGGAGTAGTTAAATTAGGTAATGATTCTTTTGTAGTAGCAGACCTTCCTGGATTAATTGAAGGAGCAAGTGAAGGAGTCGGTTTAGGAGATAGATTCTTAAGACATGCTGATAGATGTAAAGTTTTAGTACATATGGTTAATATGTCTAAAATGGAAGGTAATGATCCTATTAATGATTATAAAGTAATTAGGGAAGAACTTTCTAAATACTCTAAAAAACTTGCAAATAAAAAAGAAATTATTGTTGCCTCAAAAATGGATATGCCTGATAGTAAAGATAATTTAATAGAATTTAAAAAAGCTTATCCAGATAAAGATATATTTGAAATAAGCTCTATTACTCATTTAGGTATTGATGATTTATTAAATAAAATAAATGAAACTTTAAAAACTGAAGAAGAATTTTCTTATGATAAAGATGAATTTGAAGATGAAGTTTATATTAAATTTAAAAAAAATAAACCTTATGAAATAACTAAAGATGGTGATACTTGGGTTGTTACAGGTAAAGAAATAGAAAGATTATTTAATATGACTAAGTTTACTGAAGAAGAGGGTGTTCTTCGTTTTGGTAGAATACTTCGTGCTATGGGTGTTGAAGAAACATTAGAAAAAATGGGCGCTAAACCTGGTGATGATGTAGCAATAAATGATTATTTATTTACGTATAAAGGTTAATTTATCATACATTTTTAATTTTTTTGATTTAAATGCAGGCATTTCTAAAATGTTTGTATTTTTTAATTGCTGTTTTATTACAATAACTTTATTTTTTTCTACATTAACTGCTTTAAAAATAATTATTCCATGATTATCAAAACCAATTACATCAATATTTTCTTTCATAAAAAAAGTATGAATTGAATTTGTTTTAGGAAAAATTATTCCGTAATCAAAATCTTTTTTACCCATAAATCCAATTAATTTCTTAAAAAAATTATTTGCTATTTTTACTTTTATATTTTCATCATCACTTATTTGTAATATCATATTTTTTTCTCCATTATAATCATATCAAAAAAAGTAAAAAAAATGTATAATTTTTAAAAAATAATTTTTAATTTATTGACTAAAGTAAAAAAATATTATATGATTATCTTGATAATAGAAGGGAGATTTTTAAAATGGATGAAAATTCAAAAAAGAGTAATGTAGTTCTTCTTACAGTAATAGCTATAGTAACTATGTTAGTTGTTGTAATCGGAGCAACATTTGCTTATTTAGCAAGTCAAGTTGATGGAAAGGGCAATTCAAATATTAATGTATCAACTAATGTATCAAGTGATTTATTTTTAATTGATGCAGGTGCTCCAATTGAGATTGTAGCAAATACTGAAAATTTTGGAAAGGATCAAGCAGCTGCTGGAGAAGATTTAAGCGCTGAATCACTTGGAAGTATAACTTTTACAACAAATAGTGATACTGAATCTAAAAGAAAATATAAAATTGATTTAAATATTTCACAAAATGATATGGAATATACTTCAGGAACTTGTTATGTAAAAACTGATACAGTAGAGGTTGATAAAGAAAACTGTAATGGTGAAAATATTTGGGCTACAGATGGTAAAGCAGAAAAATGTTATGCTAAAGGAAATGTTGTATCAAGAACTGATTATTTAGATAATATGTATTCTTGTACTGCAAGTGATATGTATATTTGGGAAACTAGAAAGGATGCTGAATTAGTATTAGATTTCTATAAAGTTGATAATACTAAAACTTCAGAAACTTGTAACACTGGAAAATGTTATGATCCTAATAGACAAGTAGTTGATGGAATAACTTCTGAAGCGGCTTGTGATGGTAATAATAGATGGGTTGCTGATTACTTTAATGCAACAAATAATAAGTGTTATGTACTTCAAAATACATATGATATTACTAATTCTCAAGGAACTATTAATTTAATGGATAATGTAGAAATGACCACAAGTAAAACTATTGGTAAAGTAAATGATTACTATATGGCTAGAGTAACATTAATAAACTACATGCATAATCAAATTCAAAATGGTTCTAAGAAATTTATGGCTAGTTTAGAATACTCTCAAATTATTTCTGAACCATAATTTAAATAAATACTAGGCTTAAACCTAGTTTTTTATTAATAAAACTGATATACTATAAATATAATTAAAAAGGAGAAGTATTAAAATGGAAAAGAAAAAAGATAGAAAATTTATATTATATATTGTAATAATAGTATTTATTGCATCACTTGGAACTTTAACATATAGAGTAGGTTCATCTATTAAAGCTAAAAAAGATGCTATAATCGAGGAATATAATAAAGAAAAACAAGAAATTAAAGATAAACAAAAAAAGGCTGAGGAAGAAGTGAAAAAAAGACAAGAGGAATTAGAGCAAAAAAGAAAAGAAGAGGAGCTTGAAAGAGAAAAAGACAGCTTTAATAATATGCATGAATTTTATGCTGGAACTAAAGGTGGAACTGCTACAGGACTTGAGGTTGATGAAATAATTAAAAGCAATAAAAAATCAAGTGAACATTTAATTGAGGTAATATTTGATGGTACTTCTTATGGAACTGATCCAGATAAAATCAAAGAAATTAAAGGTATGCTTAAAAGCTTTAATGGTTACAAATTACAAAATTATGAAATATCTGTAGATTATGATGAAAATGGTTATGTAAATAAAGTAACTATTGAGTCAAAGTAAGGAGGAAGTAAGATGTTATTAAATATTATTTTATTAATAATTGTAATTATATCTGGAATGATTTTATCATATTATAATGGTTTTATAAAAAAAGGTAATAAAGTTAAAGAAAGAGAATCTCAAATAGATGTTTTATTAAACCAAAGATTTGATTTAATTCCAAATATAGTTAATTGTGTTAAGGGTTATGCTAAACATGAAAAGACTACATTAGAAAATGTTACTAAACTAAGAAGTGATTATCAAAATAATGGTTTTAGTACCAAAGAAACTGAAAAGATTGATAATCAAATAAATAATCTTATGGCAATTGCAGAAAGTTATCCAGATTTAAAAGCAAATGCAGACTTTTTAAATTTACAAAGAAATTTAAATGAAATCGAAAATAAATTAAGTTATGCAAGAACAAGTTATAATAATGCAGTTACATCATTTAATAATGCAGTAGAAAGTGTGCCTTCAAATATAATTGCTAAAATATTTAACTTTGAGAAAAAAGACTTATTCCAAATTGAAAGTGAAAAAAGAGAAAATATTAAAGTAAATTTATAAAAATGCTATTTTAAATAGCGTTTTTTTATGCTAAAATATTATTGTATACTAGGAAAGGGTAGTGGACTTATGAATAATACTTTAGAATATTTAAAAAATAATGGAATTGATGTAGATTTAGGATTATCTTTTATTGGTGATGAAACCTCTTATAAAGAACTTTTATTAGAGTTTAAAAATGGTTTTATTAATCAAATGAATGAAATTAAAACTTTATATGAAAATAAAGATATTGAAAATTATGGAATAAAAGTTCACGCTCTTAAAAGTAATTGTAAAACTTTTGGAATAATGACTTTTGCTAATATGGCTTATGAACATGAAATGGCTGCGAAAAATGGTGATATTAATTTTATAAATCAAAACATTACTAATCTTTTTGTAAAGGCCAATGAACTATATAAAGTATTATATACTTTCTTCGGAGGTAATAATGAATAATTTAATAAATGATTTATTTAATATAATAGATATAACTTTAATAGATTTAAACGAAGATAAAGTATATTTGTATGATAAATACACTGATAATCCACCAAGTATTAGTTATGAAGATTATTTTGAAAGATGTAAAAAAAGTCTTCATCCAGATTATGCAAATACTTATTTTAATGAAATTAGTGCTAATAATTTACCTATTGATGGATATAAAACTATTAACTTTTTAAAACTATCTAATTTACTTATATACGATAATTATACTGCTCTTGTTAAACTACTTCCAGGTAATAAAGTATTTATTATTTCATTTAAATCTGAAGAAAAACCTAAAAAAGAAGAAAAAAATGATATAAGTAGTGATATTACTGATTTAATATTAAATATTGAAAATACTTTAGAAAGTATTTCTAGAGATAATAATGAAGTTAATAATTTATATAATTATTTTTCATCACTTTTATATGATGTTGTTAAGAAAAACCCAGAGATTAATAAATATTATGAAGGAAAACTTATTAGTAAAATGAACAATTTTACAGAATATCTTTTGATAGTGGATGATGATAATTTAACAAGAAGTATATTTAAAAAAGCATTTTCTTCGTATAATATAATCGAAGCTAAAAATGGTGAAGAAGCCGTAGAAATAATAAATAATAATTTAAAAACAAATGAAAAAAATATTGTCGGAATGTTTTTAGATTTAAAAATGCCTGTTATGGATGGCTTTGGCGTACTAGACTTTCTAAATGAAAAAAGACTACTTAATAAGATGCCTGTTGTTATAGTTTCCGCAGATGATAGTAAAGATACAAAAGAAAAAGTATATGCTTATGAAATAGCGGATATGATTGAAAAACCATTTAATTTTGAAATTATTAATAAAAGATTAAATAATATGGTAAGAATGTATTCTAAAAACAATTACTTATCAGATATTATAAAATCTCAAAATAAAGATTTAAGTAGTATTTTAGATAATTATGTAAAATCTTATTTAATAGATAATAATTCTGTATATGAAAAAGTATTAGAAATACTTTCTTTAATGCTTACAGATAATAAAGATATAATTATTAATGCAGCTAAATATTATGATATTGGATTAAAACTAGTTCCAGTATCATACTTTAATAATTTTAATAATTTAAATGAGGATGAAAAAAAGAAAATATATTCTTATCCAAATAAATCAGTAATGGTTTTAAATAATATGAATTCTTTGGATGAAAAAACTAAAGAATATGCTAAAAATATATGTTTAATGCATAATGAAAGATATGATGGTAAGGGCTTTCCTAAATCTTTAAAAGGTGAGGAAATACCTTTATATGTATATCTTGTGAATATTGCTTATGAATATGCAAGAGGCACTATTAAAAATATTTCTAAAGAAGAAATGATTAAAATAATTATAAGTAAAAATAATACTAAATATAGTCCTGAAAGTATTGAAATATTTAATAAAATAAGTGGTGATATTAAATGATAAGATCTTGTTTACTTCAGATATTATCATTATGTTATTTATTATTATTACTTTCTGTATTTACTAAAAAAAGAAAAGAAAAAAGTTTAGAAAATAAGAACTTTGAGGTATTTTCAATTTTAACATTTATTGTAATTTTATTTGATGGTGTTAAAAACTATTTATTATTTTTTCAAGATAAATATGAACTATTAAATATGATTATTTGTAAAGGCTTTTTAGTAAGCACTATTATATGGAGTACTTGGCTAATTATATATATAAGTTCTCTTAAAAAAGAATTTAAAACTTTAAAAGAATTATTTAAAAGTAATACATTTTATATAATTTTAATGATAATAAGTTTAATATTATGTGGAGTGAGTATTTACTTAAAACCAAATTACTTTGTTGATATTGATAAATTAATTGCTTATCAAAATGGTAGAGATTTATATTTCACTTATATAGTTAATATCGTTTACAGTGGGCTTTTAGTAATATATATGATTTATAAAAAAGAAAAACTTGATTTTAGTAAGAAAATGATAGTATTTTCTTTTGCATTTTTAAGTCTTATTGGAATAGTAATTAGTTGGGTAAATCCAAGTGTTTCAATTAATAGCTCGATAATGGGACTTGTTATGGCTCTTATTTATTTTACAATGGAAAATCCAGATTTAAAAATAATAAATGAACTTGAAAAAGATAAAGAAGAGGCTAATGAAGCCTCAAAAGCAAAAACTGATTTCTTATCAAATATGAGTCATGATATTAGAACACCAATGAATGCTATAATAGGTTTTTCTGAAAGTCTTCTTACAGAAAATATGCCAATTAATCAAAAAAGTGAAGTTCAAAGTATTTATGATGCAGCATCAACATTATTAGGAATTATTAATAATATTTTAGATGTTTCAAGAATTGAAAGTGGTAAAGAGGAAAAGAAAGAAACTACTTATGAAATGCGTAAGATTGTTATGCAACTTTCTTCGGTGATAACTGCAAAACTTGATCAAAACAAAGTAAAACTTAATATAAATATATCTTCGGATGTACCTAAATTTATGATAGGTGATGAACTTAAAATATATCAAATACTTATGAATATATTATCAAATGCTGCTAAATATACAAATGAAGGTCATATAGATTTTAATATAAGTAGTGAAAATGTTGGTGATATGGCTACAGTTAAATTTTCTGTAGCAGATACAGGAATAGGCATTAAAGAAAGTGATTATGATAAATTATTTGTTAAATTTTCAAGAATTCATAATCAAGAAAATTATAATGAAGTTGAGGGTACTGGACTTGGTCTTGTTATAACAAAGAAGTTGGTTGAACTTTTAGGAGGTACAATATCATTTACCTCAAAATATAAAGTTGGAACAACATTTACTGTAGTACTTCCACAGAAAATAGATTTTAATGCTATTGAGAAAGAAGAAGTTAATACTCAAACTAAAGTAAGTACCTCAAATGTACATTTTGATGGATCACTATATGACATATTAATTGTTGATGATAATATGTTAAACTTAAAAGTTGCTCAAAGAATATTATCTGATTATAAATTTAATATAACATGTCTTCAAAGTGGAGCTGAGGCTATTGAAAAAATTAAAGGTGGAGCAAGATATGACTTAATATTTTTAGATCATATGATGCCACTTATGGATGGTATTCAAACTTTAAAAACACTTAAAAATTTAGAGGGTGTTAAAGTTCCTCCGGTAATTGCTCTTACTGCTAATGCAATGGTAGGAATGAAAGAGTTTTATTTAAAAGAGGGCTTTGATGGCTATATTTCAAAACCTATTAATAGAGAAGAACTTCAAGTGCTTTTAAATAATATATTTTGTAAAAGATAAATAAAAAATACTGATTTTTATAACCAGTATTTTTATTTTTGTTTATTAATTGTTCTTGCTTCTCTTGCAGAAATAATAACTTTTTCTCCATTAATAACTTTTTTTTGAAGATTTGGTTTTTGAACTCTTTTTGTTGCATTTAATGCATGAGATCTATTATTTCCTGATAAAGGTTTTTTATTAGTTATTTTAGTAGCCATTATTAGTTTCCTCCTTTTTTCATTACTTTTAAATTTTACTATAAATATGGGGAAAAGTCAACAAAATTTACATTTCATATACTAGATTGGTGTGGTATAATACAATTAATTGAATTAGTGAAATTTATTTCAACAAATGGATTATTTGCTGAAATAAAAGACAGATAATATTAAAATAAGAAAGATGGTGAAGAAATTGGGAAAATTATCGAATATGTTATATATGATTGATTTACTTAATACAGGTAATATTTATTCATTAAAAGAACTAAGTCAAAAAATAGGCGTAAGTGAAAGAATGATACGTTATTACAAAAATGAAATATATAATAACGGTATTATTATAGAATCATTTAAAGGGCCAAATGGTGGATACTTTATGATTGACAAAATAAAAAATTATATAAACGTAAATAAATATGATATAAAATTATTAGAAAGTGTAAGTATTTTTTTGCTTGAAAATAAGTTTAAAAATGTAGATAAATTTAATTGCTTTTTAGATAAGGCTGAAAAAATGTATTCAATTTGTGAAGAAAAAAGTAAATATACAACTAGCATAATATTAGATAATAATAATGAAATTGAAAAATTAATTGAAAATTCAATAAAAAAAGAAGATAAAATAGAGATAATATATAATGAGGTTGATGGTACACAAAACAAAAGAACTATTCATCCTTTGTATTTTTTTGAATATAAAAAAATAAAATATATAACGGCTTATTGCGAATTGAGAAACGATATTAGACATTTTGAATTAAAAAGAATCAATATTATTAAACAATAAAGACGAAATATTTCAAAAAAGTATGTTATAATTTTTTTGTGGGGTGGAATGATGGAAAATAAAATAATGTATAAAAATTATTTAAAATCACTTGAACAAAAATATAATGCTGTATGTTTTGATATTGATGGAACATTAACTTTAAAAGATTCTAATAACATTGATCCAAGAACTATCAGTATGATAACTGACTTACTCAAAAGGAAAGTCCCAGTTGTCTTTATAACGGGAAGAGGTGAAAAAGGATTAGAGTGTTTAAAAAAAGATATTTATAATCAAATAAAAAATAGTGAGAATATCACAAATGAAGCATTGAAAAGAATCTTTGTGTTAACAAATGATGGAGCAAGATTATTTTATAGTAAAGAAATAACTTTTGATAGTTTTTTAAAAGAAAATATATATATAACTACAAAAGAAGAAATTAAAAATTTAAGTAACGTAATTGGCATAATTGAAGAACTTCAAGCTAATAAAAACTTTAAAAATTTTTTTGATTTAAAATTTTCTAAAGATTTAAAAGATGGAACAATTATTAATTTGCGAATGGTATTTAATACTAAAAATGAAAAAATTATTAATGAAATATATAGTATACTTGAAAATCAACTTAGTGAAGAATATAAAGAACTATTTATTTCAAGGGGAATGTACAAAGATTTGCCAGTCATTCAAATTGGAACTTCTAGAAAAGATAAAGCAATTCAAAAAACTGAAAAGTTATTAGGAATTCCTCAAGATTCTATGTTAAGAATTGGTGATTGTGGTGATATAAAAGGCAATGATTTTGCAATGTTAAATTGTAATCAAGGTTATAGTGTAGATAAAATAAATAATGATGATAATTCTTGCTTTCCAGTTTTTGATGAAAAGGGAAATATTCTAAAAGGTGTTGATGCTACACTTTATTTAATCAAAAAAGCTAAATTATTACCAACCGTTTGCTTAGAAAAAGCAGATAAAGCTGAATATCAATATCATTTTGCTAGGGTTGAAAAGAATATTGTACTTGGAAGACAAAAACTACTAAAAAAATATAATAATTTAATCAACCTTAATTTTAGTGATTGCTTTGGAATTGATGATTTATTTGATAGAAATAGTGGTTGTATTAAAATCCCAATGTACGAAATTGAATTGCTAGAAAATAGTCCTTTAAAAGATTTTTGGCTAATTCAAAAAAATAATTGTCAAGCATATTCAATGAGAGACGATAACAATTATTTATTAAGAGGGTCAAGCACTTATTATTATTTATTAGCAAATAGGATTAGTTCAAATGGTGAAGATTTTACATTAAAAAGTGATGTAATAAATTGGTATGATAATTATTTGAATTTTTTGGATAATTCTATTAATGCTATAGCGATAACAAAAAATGTTAATTATCAAATTAATAAAAAAATGATACTTGGAATTCTAGACAATTGTAGAAATGTATTACTAGTTTTATTAAATCATAATTTAATATCTAATCATTTTAATGAAAATGTACTTTTAGATATTTCTACAGAAAATGAAGAGAGCATTTATGAATTATATTCAACATTATATAATGTTGAGAAAATGATAAGTAATATTTGCTTTCAAGAAAATTTTATTGTTACTGATAATATGATACAGGAATGCTTGTTAAATACTAAAAAAATAGTGTTGTACAATTTAAAAATTGAATTGAAAAAGCCAGAAAAGCAAGATTATTCTAAAGATTATAGAACATATAGGGAAATAGATAATTTTGCTGAAAACTATATTGCAGTATCTTTATATGAAGAGAAATGCAATAGTGTGGATATAATTAATGCGTGTGGATTGTCTTATGGAGGAATTGAATTACCAGTAATTGCAAAGATAATAAATGCAAATAGAATTGATAAATTACTATTATTGAAATTTAATAAGGAAGTTTCAGGTTATTCAAATAAGCAACTTTTGGATTTAAGAAAATTTAATATTAATAATTATGGAGGACTATTAAACAGTCAGGATTTAAGTAATACAAATGTTGATATATTTGATGATAATGTTTTAACGGGCAAAACTTTACAATTATCAGTAAATTCATTATATGATAGTAATATTAATGTAAAAAATATTTGCATAGTTAGATATCCAAGTATTAATAGACTAGACCAAATGTTTATGGGTAATACGTGTGCTATAGACTATAATTTATTTTTTAATTATATTTATGGATTATGTTTCAATAGCCCATATAGTTGGAAGGATAATGAGTGGAAGAAAGATAATGGAAAATATGATTATACTGATTCGTTGGGAGTTTTTGATTTAAATAGAAAAAAAATAATTGAGTGTTTAATTAAAAATCACGATTTTAGTGAGTGTAGTGAAGTTGGAGAATATAAAAGGAGACTAGTATGAGAGTAGTTAGTATTGGAGATTTAGTTTTAGATTATTACTATAAAAATGGAAAATTAATTGGTGTTGATGGAGGAATGAGTAGTCATAATATTATTGCAAATTTAGCGAAAAAGAAGATTTCTACAGCAGTATATGGAGTTTCTGGTAATGATATACAAGGCAAAATTGCTAATTTAAGTTTAAAAAAATTAAATGTTGATGTAAGCAAAGTATTAATTAAAGATAATATTAAGACAAGATGCTTTCATGTTTCTTATGATGAAGAAGGTTTTATTTCTAAAAAAAGATGTCCAAAATGTAATGAAAAAAAATGGTATGAAGAAAGTCAAATTGATATAGAATATATAACTAAAAATATACAAAATGATGATATTTTAGTCTTTGATAATCTGAATGATAAAAATATTGAAATCATAAAAAACGTTTCTAATAAAAAAATAATTGATATAGGCCAGTATTTTGAATTTGAAAATTTATCAAAAGAGGACATTATAAATAAATTAAATAATGGTTTTGAAATAATTAATTTTAATGAAAGAGTGTCAAACTATTTGCTTGATAAATTAAATTTAAAAAATAATATTGAATTATATAATTTACTAAAGGCAAAATTAGTAACTATTACTCGTGGTGAAAATGGTGCAATCTTTATATATAATAGTAAAGAATATATATTTAATTTAAAAGATAATGGTAATGTTATTGATTCTTCGGGTGCCGGAGATGCATTTTTATCTAGCATAATATTTGATTATATAAAAAATAGTTATGAATTTAATGAAGAACTTTTTCCAAAATGGTATGAAAAATCTATTAAATTAACTAGTAAGGTTGTATCTAACTTTGGTGCAAGAGGACATTTAAATTCATTATATAAAATTAAAAAAATAGATAAAGTTTGTACTTGTGAAAATTTTGAATATAACGAAAGAAGAAAAATTAAAAGGTGTAATATTAATATAAATAATTTGGAATCAAGGGTTATTAATGCTATTAATTCTAATGCTTATGATAAGTTATTAGATATAAATTTTGATAATAGTAAAAGTTATTTATTCATTGGAACAGGTGGTTCTTTTGCAGGGGCTAGTTTTGCCTCAACAGTTATAAATGAACTATATGGTGCAAGTACTTATTCATTATACCCAAGAGATGCACTTTATAGAAATAATATAAATATAGATAAAGCATTTTTATTTTCATATTCAGGAACGACTAATGATTTAATTCAAAGTGTTAGAGATTTTAATAAAAATGATGTTTATGTAATTACAAAAGGGCAAACCCAAAATATTGTAACAAAAACAGGTATTTTGAAAAATAATATAATCACTTATAGGACAAGTACAAATAAAGGTAAAGAAAGAGGTTTTTTATCTTTTGAGGGAGCTTTAGCACCAGCAGCATTATTTATGAAATTATATTTACAAAAGATTAATAGTGATATTGACATAAATAATTTTATTAAGGATTCTATGAGTTACTGGAGTAATAAAGTTCAAAAAGAAATTGATAAAAATTTTATTGAAAGTGCTATTAATCATAATAAAATAATTAATGTTTTTCGAGGAGATTATAGTAACTGTGCAAGTTATGATTTAGAAAGTAAACTTATTGAATCTGGTATATTTAACTCTATTATTCACGAAAAGAAGAATTTTTCTCACGGAAGATTTATTAATTTTGAAAATATGAACAATAAATGTGTAATCTATTTTAAACAAAAGACTACCTCAAAATATGAAGAAGAATTATTAGATTATTTAGGAAATAAAATTGCTATTTTTGAAAGTAGATATGATGGCCTTTTGGCGGAATTTGATTTATTAATTGCATCACAATTTATAATATATCAAATAGGTAAGTTGTTAGATATTGATGTTTCAAAACCTAATTATACAGATAATGCAATGAAAATCTATTTTTATAAAGGACAGTTGTAAATAATATGACTGATAAAGTATGTAAATATTGCATACTTTCTTTTTATAATTTATTAACGAACAAATATTCTTGATTTATAAAAAATAGTGTGTTATTATTTTAATGTAGTCCAAAATGGTTTATAATTAAATAGTGGAGGTAAAGATATGTATCGTTATATAATAGGAATAGTTACGGAGCAAGATAGTAATAATATTACTTTAGAATGTAATAATGTTGGTTATCAAGTTTTTGTATCTAATCCATATTCATATGAACTAAATAGTGAATATAAAGTTTATTTATATAATCATATTAGAGAGGATGAAAACTCATTATATGGTTTTAAAACAAAGGAGGAGTTAGAATTATTTTTAAAGTTAATTAATGTAAAAGGATTAGGACCTAAAATGGCTAATGGTTTTTTTGCTACAGGTAGTGTTAAAGGTATTGTTGATGCTATAAATAGAGAAAATATTTTATACTTAACAAAATTTCCTAAAGTAGGTGAAAAGATTGCTAAACAAATTATTCTTGATTTAAAAGGTAAGATTGAGATTGAAGGAGATGTTAGTGATGACTTAACAGCTGATTTATTTGAAGTATTACAAGGATTAGGTTATAAAACTAGTGAAATTAATAAAGTTATTAAAAATGTTGATCCTTCTTTAAATGTAGAAATGCAAGTTAAAGAAGCACTTAAACTTTTATTGAGGTAATATGAGAATTGGTATTGATTTTGATAATACAATTGTAAATACATCAGTTACATCAAAAAGATATTTAGATAGACATTTACCTGGAAATAATTTAAATAGTTATCACGATTTATCTAAAAATGAAGGGCTAGATTTTTTCTATAAATATTATAAAGATATTACAAATAGTCTTGATTTATTTGATGGAGTATATGAGGCATTTTCGTTTTTTAAAGAAAATAATATTGAGATAGCTCTTTTAACAGCAAGAGGTGGAGGATGCCCTGAAATAATCGACTTAACTAAAGAGTATTTAGAAAAACATAAGTTATATTTTGATAAATATATTTTTAAAGCTTTTCCTAAAGGTAAAGAGGCAGTAGAATATGGAATTGATTTAGTTATTGATGATACTTTAGAAGTAATTGAGGATGTTAGAAATCATAATGTAGAAGCATTACAATATGGAGTAGATGTTAAAAATTGGTATGAAGTTATAAATTTTGTTAGGAGGAAATTAGATGGACAGAATATTAGATGCAAATGAACAAAATGAGGAAGTTTTCGAAGAAAATATTAGACCGCAAAGGTTATCAGAATATGTAGGACAAACTGAAATAAAACAAAATTTAGATGTTTTTATTAAGGCTGCTAAAATGAGAGGACAAGTACTAGATCATACTTTATTATATGGTCCTCCGGGACTTGGTAAAACAACTCTTGCTCATATTATTGCAAATGAAATGGGTACAAATATTAGAACAACATCAGGGCCAGCAATGGAAAAACCAGGAGATCTTGCAGCAGTACTTTCTTCACTTGAACCAGGAGATGTATTATTTATTGATGAAATTCATAGACTTCCTTCTTATATTGAGGAAATACTTTATCCAGCAATGGAAGATTTTGAACTTGACCTTGTAATAGGTAGTGAAGGTAAAAGTAAAAGTATTAAAATAGATTTACCGCCTTTTACTTTAGTTGGAGCCACTACTAGGGCAGGAGATCTTACTTCACCACTTCGTGATAGATTTGGTATTGTAAATAAACTTGAATATTATACTGATGATGAACTTGCGGGTATTGTCAAAAGAACTAGTAAAGTTTTAGATATGCCTATTGAAGATGATGCAGCATTAGAACTTGCCAAAAGAGCAAGAAAAACTCCAAGAATTGCTAATAGACTTTTTAAAAGAGTATCTGATTTTGCTTTAGTACTTGGTAATGGAAATATAACTTTAGATATTACTAAAGATGCTTTAAAAAGATTAAAAGTTGATGATTATGGACTTGATAGTATTGATATAGAATATTTAAAAAGTTTAATTGAAAAATTTAATGGAGGTCCTGTTGGAATAGAAACTATTGCAACATCAATTGGTGAAGAAGTATCTACAATTGAGGATGTAGTAGAACCATTCCTTTTACAAGAGGGTTTCATAAAAAGAACTAAAAGTGGTAGAGTTGCCACTGAAAAAAGTTATGATCATTTAAAAATTGATTATAATAAATCTTTATTTTAGAAAGGATAAGTTATGTTAGAACAAATAATAAGTATTGTAGTAATACTTTTAATAAGTTATATAATAAATTTATTAATTGATAAGTTTATTAAAAAAGTAATGGATAAAAAGAATAATAAAAATTTAAAAACTATTTTAATATTTTTTGATAGACTTAAAACTGTTATAATTTTTGGAATAGGTGTAACTATTTGTTTATCAAAATTTAAAATGTTTAAATCACTATCTGTTACCTTACTTTCTGCAGTTGGAATATTAACTACTATTTTAGGCTTAGCGGCTCAAGAGGCTCTTAAGAATCTATTTGGTAGTATTTCTCTTTTATTTTCTCATCCAATTGAGGTAGGAGATAGAATTCATATTTTAGAAAAAGATATATCTGGTACCGTTTTAGAGGTATCAATGAGACATACTATAATAAAAGGATATAATAATCAAAGATATATTATTCCTAATAGTGTTTTAAATACCCTTACAATTGAAAACTATGATTATAATGAAAATAAACATTGTTCATTTATGGAATATGGTATTTCTTATTCATCTGATTTAGATAAAGCCATAAAACTTGCTAAGGAAGAACTTAAAAAATTATATAAAGATGCAAACTATGATATAAATGTTAAAGTTATTAAATGGGATTCCTCTGCAGTAATGCTTAGATGTTATGTATGGGGAAAAGATATTAGTGAAAGTTTTGAAAATAGTTGTAAATTAAATGAAAATTTAAAGAAAGTGTTTGATAAAAATAATATTGAAATACCTTACAACTATATTAATGTAATTAATAAAAAATAAATTTATATAGAACCTAATAATTTATAAATATGAATAACACTATAATAGCGTAGTGTTATTTTTTTATTTATAGTTGTTGTATTTGAAATAATAATAAAATTTCTTATGACATTTCTTACGACATTTATCCTGACATTATATAATAATATTTATTAATAATTGGTTTACACATAGAATAAAATTATCAGTTTAATCTATTGAAATTAAAACATTATTATGATAGTATGAATATAGAAAGGATAGGGAAAATGAAAAACCTAAAAAGAATAGTTTTAACTTTAGTAATGGCTTTTGCAATAATTTTACCCTCAATAGTTTTTGCAGAAACTAAAGAAGTTAAAACAGAAGAAGAACTTAAAGCAGTTCTTGCAACTGGTGGTGAAGCAAAAGTAACTGAAAATTTTGAAGTTACAAAAGATTTATATTTAGTTGATGGTAAAAAAGTTACAATTGATTTAAATAATCACGACATTTTATTTAAAAATCAAACTTCAATTAATATTAATGGTGGAACACTTGATTTAACTGGAAAAGGTTCAATGAAAAATGATATAACTAATTTTTCACCAATCTATATTAAAGGATCTAAAAATAAAGAAGATGTCAATTATAGTAATGTTACTGTTGGCAAAGATGTGCATTTAAAAGGTCATATGGCAATTATTGTTGTTTATCCAGATAATGACAATAAATATGTTTCTTATGGCGTTAATGTAAATGTTTATGGTACTCTTGAGGGAGACCTAAACAAAAATGGAGTTGAGGGTTCTAGTATTCAAATTAATGGAAATATTAGAAATACTGAAAACTGTCCAGTATTCAATATTTATTCAAGTGCAAAACTAATTGGAAATACTGATGGTATTTACGGAGCTGGTTATGCAATATGGAATATTGATGGAGCTACAATTGAAGGCGTAACTTCAGGTATTGCTACAAAATCAGGTATCTGGAATATTAAAAATGCAAAAATTACTGCAACTGGTGAAAAGAAGGATAATATTGGTCAAGGCGAAGGAATCAAAGGTACTGGTTCTGCAATTCAAATTGAATCACATCCTAGTTTCTATGGACATGTTGAAATGACTATTGATGGTGGAGAATATAGTTCCTCACATAATGCTGTTATTCAACATTATTTAGCAGAATCTGCAACTGAAGGTGCATTAGCAAAAGCAATCGTAATAAAAGGTGGTACTTTTAAAGGAACTCTTGATATGATGAAGAGTGATGAAATAGAGGTATCTGGTGGTACATTTACTGATGAAATAGTTACTAAAAAAGATGGAGTAAAATTAGTTACTGGTGTAAAAGCTGTAAAAGATGGTAGTATGTATACTATCGTTAGTGAAAACAAAGGAGAATTAGTTGTTACTGCTCCAGAAGTTAAAGTTAGTGATAAAGTAGATGAAAAGGTTGCTAAAGAATTAACTGATGCAAAACTTACTGATACTGTAACAGGTTTAGAAGAGGCTGTTGATTCTTCAAAAATCGAAGGATTAGAAAACACTTTAGTTGAGGTTAAAATTTCTAGTGAAATTAAATCTTATGATAAAGAAAAAGGTGTTTTAGTTCTTGATATTAAACCATATTATACAGTTAATCAAGAATCTAAAGTTATTCCTAATGAAGCAATAAATGGAAAAGTAAAAATAAAAGTTGCTGTTCCTAATGAAATTACATTTACTCATGCAAAAGTAGTACATAAAAATGGTGAAACTGTAATTGATACTAAAGAATATGAAATTAAAGAGGAAAATGGACAAAAATATATTGAAATTGAAACTGAAAGTTTCTCTACATTCGAAGTTAGTTTCTATACTCCAGCAAAAGTTGAAAATCCAAATACTGTTGATGGAATCTTAGTATATACTTCAGTTACACTTATAAGTTTAGCTCTATTAGGTGCTGCTGCATTAGTACTTAAGAAAAAAATGAACTAATTAAAAAATCACATTAATTTGTGATTTTTTTTGTTACATTTTTGGCAACTTCTAAATAAGTTCTTAAAAGATTACTTGCTCCAAGTTTAGTTCCACCAAAATATCTTACAATTATCAAAAGATGGCTATTTAGATTATTATAATTTAAAATATTATATATTTGCATTCCAGCACTATTATGTGGTTCTTTATCATCAGTTTTTCCTGCAGTACTACCTAATATGTAAGCATAAGGAAAATGTTTTGCTTTAGGATGCATATCTTTTACATCATTAAGTATTTTTTTTATATCTTTTTCATTATCAATTTTATATAGTAAGCCTATAAATTTAGATTTTTTAATAGTTAATTCAAATTCATTTAATAACATAATATACCTCATAAAAATTATATCTTATTTTTAGGTATTTTTGTAGTATAATATTTTTGTAAGGAGAATTATTATGTTTAAGGAAGAATTAAAACTTGTTCCACATGCACCTGGTTCATATCAAATGGTTAATAGTGATGGAATAATAATTTATGTAGGTAAAGCCAAAGATTTAAATAAAAGACTTCATTCATATTTTCGTGGAACAGTAACAGGTAAAACAGCTTTAATGGTTAGTGAAGTAGATCATTTTCAGTATATTGTAACTAAAACTGAAACTGAAAGTTTTATATTGGAAATAAATTTAATTAAAAAATATAATCCTAAATATAATATCCTTTTAAAGGATGATAAAACCTATCCATACATTGAATATATTAGAAAACCTTATCCGGCTTTAAAAGTATCAAGATATATTAATGTAAAGAAAAGTGATAAGAAACTTTTATTTGGACCATATCCTAATGCCTATGCTGCTCGAAGAATGGTATCTTTAATAAATAGATTATATCCTTTGAAAAAGTGTGAAGGAAAGCCTAAAGAAGTATGTTTATATTACCATATAGGAGAATGTCTTGGCTATTGCACTAAAGATATCCCCGAGGAAAAAATTAAGACTATGGAAAGTGAAATACTATCATTTTTACGTGGCAATGATAAAATAATTACTGATAAAATAAAAGAAAAAATGGAATATTTTTCTTCGAATTTAAATTATGAAAAAGCATTAGAACTAAAAAATGAACTGGAGTATATTAATTATATTTGTGAAAAACAAAAAGTTCAATCTAATGATTTTGTTAATAGAGATGTAGTGTCATATTATTTTTTCAAAGGCTATCTTTCTATTGAAATACTTTTTATTAGAAATGGTAAACTACTTGGTAGTCATAATAATATAATTGTTCCTATTGAAAGTAATGAAGAAGAAATAGTAAGTTATTTATATTCTTTTTATCAAAAACATGAAGTTCCTAAAGAAATAGTTATTCCTACAGATATTGAGGAAAATCTTCTTTCTAAACTACTTGATACAAGTTTTGTTAAACCTTTAAAAGGAACAAAGAAAAAACTTCTTGAAATTGCTTATGAAAATGCAAAAATTACTTTAGAAAATAGTTTAGATAGATTTAAAAATAATGAAAAAAGAGTATTCGAAGCCCATGATAATCTAAAAAAGATTCTTAATATGAATAGTTTATATAGAATAGATGCCTTCGATAATTCAAACCTGTTTGGATCTTTTTCTGTAGGAGCAATGGTTGTATTTAAAAATGGTAAACCAAGTAAAAATGATTATCGTAAATATAAAATTAGTGTAGATAAAAATGATGATTATCATATGATGAAAGAAGTTATATATCGTAGATACTTTAGATGTATAGTTGATAAAGAAGAAATGCCTGATTTAATAATTTTAGATGGAGGACTAAATCAAATAAATGCTTGTAAAGAAGTATTAAATACTCTAAATTTAAATATTAAAGTAGTAGGTTTAAAAAAAGATAATCATCATAGAACTAATGCTCTTTTAGATAGCGATACTTTAAAAACTTATGATTTAACAGGACATGATGATGTATTTAATTATTTAACTAGAATCCAAGATGAAGTTCATAGATTTGTTATAACTTATCATAAAACAATAAGAAGTAAAGGTATGCTTAAAAGTATGCTTTCTAATGTTGAGGGATTAGGTACTCAAAGAATAAATAATTTACTTAAAAAGTTTGGTAGTATTGAGAAAATTAAGAATGCTGATATCAAAGAGTTAAAGAAAGTTATTCCTGAAAATATAGCTATTGAGTTAAAAAGATATTTAAATGAAAACTAAATTATGATAAACTATATAATAGGAAGGAAAATTATATGGCAGTAAAAAGTAATGAAATAATTAATAGTATAAAATTTTTAGCATTTGATATGATGGATAAAGCAGGTGAGGGTAATCCTGGTCATACTTTAACTGGAGTGCCAATATTTTATGCTTTATATAGTAATGTTTTAAATGTAATACCAAGTAATCCTAGTTTTATTAATAGAGATAGATTAATTGTACCTTCGAAAAATTATAGTGCTGCCCTTTATGCAACTTTATTTTATGCAGGATATGATTATCAAATTGAGGATTTAAAAAGATATAGAGATGTTGATTCTTATGCACCAGGTGCTCTTTTATATAATAAAGAAATGGGTATTGATGCATCATCTTCTCTTGCTGGAGATAATACTTCTTTAGCAGTCGGTGTATCTTTATCTGAAAGATATTTTGAAAGTATGTTTATAAATATAAATAAAGATTTAGATTTGATTAATTATTATACCTATGTTCTTTTGACAAATGAAGATATTCAGGAAGGTGCGGGCTATGAAGCAATGGCTTTTGCAAGTAATCAAAAACTTAATAAATTAAATTTTATTTATGATAACAGTGGTATATCCTCAGATGGAAATATTTCTAAAACTTATACGGAAGATTTAGAAACAAGACTTGATGCTCTTGATTTTAATGTAATAAATGTTAAAAATGGTAATAATCCTAAACAGATTGAGGATGCTTTAAAGGATGCTAAGAAAAGCGATATGCCATCATTTGTAATAGTTAATAATGAATTTGGTTATGGTCTTGAAAATAGTAATAGTCCAAGAGTGTATGGTTCATTAATATCTAATGAAGAACTAGTAAACTTAAAAATTGAAAGTAAATATCCTACAGAAAGTTTTTATGTTAATGAAGATGTAAAAAGAGAGTTTAATAATATTATAAATGCTCGTATGGAAAAAACATTTAATAAATGGAAAAAAATATACGATGAAGCTCTTGCTACAAAAGATAGTAACATAATAAATATTATAAATTTACTTGAAAAAGGTGAGTTTAATGTTGAATTTGATAGTACTAATTATCAAATAAATGAAAAATACTGTGAAGATGAACTTTCTTCGAATCAAAAGGCAATGAATTTTATTGCTCCGAAAACAAAGTTTTTTATGGGTGGTAGTGCTGATGCTTTTAAAGATGTTAAAGCTATTTTAACAAAAGATAGTTTAATGACAAATGAAGATCCTTTAGGAAGAAATATTGAATTTGGTAAAAAAGAAAGTGCTATGGCAGGTATTGTTAATGGTCTTTCTATGTCTAATTTAAGATGTTTTTGTTCTTGTAATTTAGTATATGCTAGTAAAATGCTTTCTTTTATAAGAAGTGCAAGTATGCAAAAACTTCCGGTAACTTATATATTTGGAAATGATAGTGTAAATAGTGATGGTATGGCTTATTCACCAGTCGAAGAAATATCTCATTTAAGACTTATACCTGATTTAGTGGTTTTAAGACCTGCGGATATAAATGAAATTATTGGTTCATGGGAATACATTATAAAAAATAAAAGAACTGTTGCTCTTATTTTAAGTAATGAAAAAATAAATGTTTTAAAACATACAAATGGTAAATATGTTAAATATGGTGCTTATATAGTTAGAAAAGAAAAATATCATTTAGATGCAGTTATTATTGCTACAGGTTATGAAGTAACTATTGCACTAGAAATTGCCTCACAGCTTGCTCTCGAAGGTATTGATATAAGAGTTGTATCTATGCCAAGTGCAGAACTATTTATGATGCAAAATCCTATTTATGAAGAAAAACTTTTACCTAAGGATGTATTAACATTTACTTTAGAATCAGGTAAAACAAATATGTGGAATAGATTTGCAAGTAATCCTAAATGTGCAATTGGTATTGATGATTATGCAGTTTCTGGTAAAAAGAAAGATGTTTTAAAATTTTTAGGATTTGATATAAACTCAATTATAATAAAAATTAAAAATATGCTCGAAAAGTAGTTTTTTCGACATTTTTTTTGAAATGAATTTGTTAATATTAAAATGAAAGGAAAAAGTATGAGAAAATTTTATATATTTAATATTAACAAAAATATGTGTATTTTAGCAAAAGATAGTCCTTATATGTTATACAAAAGTTTCGAGGCTATTTATAAATCAAATAGGGAAGATGTAGGAATGGCTCAAAATTTATATGAACAAATGACCTTAAGGATTAATCAAACTATGATAAATAATAAGATCTATGCAGATAATAAAGATAATCACTTTTATTATTTAGTAAATAATGTTCATAACTATTATAATAAATATAAAAGTGAAGAAGAAAAATTAACTGTTAAAAATTCTTATCTTTTATGCGAGGGTAATACAAGTAAACCATATTTATTAAAATCCCTTACTAATTATAATTTCTTTGTTTGTGATTTTGATAATAAAGATTATTTTTGGCTTGATGAAATATGTATTTAACTAATTGAAAACATTATAAAAATATGCTATATTAAGTATGTAAGGAACCTCCTTACAAAAGAAAGCTACTCGTAAGTGTTGTTAATATAATTATTTATATTATTTTGCAGTAATATAAAATAAGATGAGGATAATAATTATTAAGATATCATTTTTAAGTCTTGTTGTCATTAGACCACCTCATTTTGTAATGAAATAATAGTGTTGATGCAGCACTTACTTTAGCTTTCTAAAATAGTCATACTATCAAATATAAATGATGGTATGATTATTTTTTTATAAAAAAACATATTCAGCCCGTTGAAAATATAATAAAAATATGCTATATTAGGTATGTAAGGAACCTCCTTGCATATAATAAAAAAGGAAGCTACTCGTAAATTGCTATGCGAGCGCTACCGTTTAGTTGGTATACGCTTTAATCTATAAGCAAATATAGATTAAGGCGCTTTTTTTATTTTAGGATGAGTACCATTACAACAGCTGCATTAATTAATAGTATAATACTCATGATAATAATTATTATATAGTTGAAAACTTCTCTGATGTCTTTTTTCATTATAACCACCTCACTTTCTAATTAAATAATAGTTTAGTGGTAGCGCCCGCTTTATTTTCGCTTCCTATAATAATCATACCATTGGTTAGAATTGATGTCAATAACAATTGTTTGCAAAAAAAGTGAATTTTCTATGTAGACTTTTAAGCGTTAATTTAGTATAATTTTTATGGGAGAGTGATAAATAATGGGAGCACAAATTGCTTGGGGTTTAATAGGTTTAGTAGTAGGTATAATTGCAGGATTTTTAATTGCAAGACTTGTAACAAAGAAAATGCTTGAAAAAAATCCCCCTATAAATGAAAAAATGATTGAAGCTATGATGAGTGGAATGGGTAGAAAACCAAGTCAAAAACAAGTAAAACAAGTTATGGCTCAAATGAATAGATATAAATAATATATATCTATTTTTTAAGAGAATGTGAGGTAAAAAATGATAACTAATGAAGTAATTAATAAAGATATAAAAAAGACAAATAATAAAATATGGATATCAATTTTAGTAATAATTTTAGGAATAGGGCTTTTCTTTTTCGGAGAATATTTTGATAAAAAACTTAAAAAAGATGCTCAAAACTTAAATGATGTTATTGAAAGTAAAAGGGAAGATAAAGAAAATATTTATACATATTTAGATGTTAAAAATACAGCTCTATTATTTGCTGGTTTCGATGATAAAAAGGAGTATTACTATTTTGTAACTGATGGAACTTATGTGTATATTGCTTATATGGATGAAGCAACATATAAAGAAAATTTTGAAAATAATGAAAAAGAAAATATTAGAATATATGGTTATACTTATACGACTACTAAAGATGTAAAACAGATTGCTATTGATACATATAATGAGATGTATGAACTAAAGGGTGATGAAGCTTTAACTGTGGCTGATTTTTCAAATTATTTTGGATCAGTATATATGAATTTAACAGATAATTTATCAAATGAAACTGGTATTTGTGATATGCTTGGTTTTATAACATTTATAACAGGAATGGTAATGTTAATAGCATATTTTATTAAAGCAAAAAAATATAAAAAATATTTTAAAAATACATCAAGAAATGAACTTAATATGATTAATAGCCAGTTAAATAGTAAAGATTCATTTAATTACAAAGATTTAAAATTATTTTTAACTGATAATTATATTGTAAGTTATATAAATAATTTTTATGCTGTTAAATATGAAGATATTTTATGGATTTATGAACACATTCAAAGAGTAAATGGTTTTAGAGCATATACAGCAATACTTGTAATGGATAAAAGCTTTAAACTTCATACAATAGTTCAAACTAGTTTAAATACTAAAGCTAAAAAAGAAAGTTTTAATGAAATATTTGAAACTATTTCTAATAAAAATGAAAATATTTTAATAGGTTATACTAAAGAAAATAGAGATAAAATTAGAAATATGAAGAAGAAAAAGTAATAATTTTTTCTTTTTTTTTATATAATTAAGTATGAAAAAATATATTAATTATAGTATAGTTATAGCACTTTTTATAGGGTTTATATTAGCACTTTTATATCCAATTAATTTAAATAATTTTGATTTATTTACTAAAATACTTTCTTTTAAAGATTTTTTATTTATATTTATTATTAGTATTTTTCTTATTATATTACCACTTTTAAGTATTAATTTATCCCAAGGTTTATTATTTTGTGAATTTGTATCTATGGGATATATTATTACTATTTTTACTAAATATTTTCATTTTAAAGGTTTATTATTTATTTTAATATTTATAGTGCTTTATAAATTATTAAATATATTTATATTATATTTAAATTCTTATTATTCATATAAGTTAATTAAACATATTTATTTAAATATATTTTCTAAGTATAAAAGAAATATTAATAATTTATATTTATATATTAAAAAAGTTATTATTATGTCATCATTTTTTCTTATTAATAGTTATATAGTTTTAATACTTAAATATTTTACTTTACTAAAAATTGTTAAATTATTAAAATAAAACTTTTATTTACTTTATAATTTTGATATACTATTTATAGAGTAAAGAAGGTTTTTTTATGGATGCAAAAAATAAATCTAATATAAAATTATTATCCATTGTAGCAAGTGTAATGCTTCTTATTATTGTAGTGGGTGCTTCATTTGCTTATTTTGGTACTTATAAAGAGAATATTGATAAATATAAAATTAATATTACTATTGACCAGTTTGCTAAAGCAACATTTGTAACAAAAGATGCAAATCTTAATTTAAGTGTATCTAAAAAAGATATGGTTGCTTATGAAGCAGGTACTAAAGCTGCGGAAAATAGTGCTAATTTAAATGTGGTTTTAACAAGTGGAAATCCCAATGTAAAAGTTACTTGTACTTATGATATATATTATGAATATGATACAAATTCTAGTATTTATGGAGTAAGTCCTACACCTGTTACAGACTCCTCTTTAAAAGAACTTACTTTAAAAGCAGTAGGAAGTACAGGCACAAATAATTATGCAGATGAAAAGAATTTTAATTATGATACAAGTTGGACACAAAATCCCTATAAAAGATTAATTGTAAAGGGGGCTAGTATTACAGATGCGACTAAAAATGGTACCATAGATACATGGAAATTTAATATGGCATTTTATAATTTAGATGCTGATCAAAATAAACTAGCTGGTAAAACTTTTGCAGGTACATTTTATGTAGATAAAGATAGCATACAGTGTGATTATCAAAATAATGATGGTGGAAGTAGTTCTGAAGGAACACCATTTGAAACATTAATGTCTATTTCAACACCAGATGTTTATATTGATAATGGTTTAAGATATGAAGGAGCAGATCCAAATAATTATATATGCTTAGATAATAAAACAAGTGGTGCTTGTTCAGATAGTTTATTATTATTTAGAATAATAGGTTTATTTGATGAAGATACCTCAAGTGATGGAACCTCTAGTGCAGGTACTAAAAAACTATTAAAAGTAATAGATACAAATAACTATGGTGGAACAAGTGGTAAGTATTGGAATTCAGGAGGAACAAATAATTGGAGTACAGCTTCACTTAAAACAGAATTATATGGAACATACTTGACTACTTTATTAGGTACTTCAAATGTAAATAGTAAATTATCTAGTGCTATTGCAAATGCAAAATGGCATTTAGGAGGAGCGAGTTCATCAAATTACCAAACTTTGACTGCAGAAGGTATATATCATGAAGAAAGAAATACAAGTGCAATATATAGCGGTAATCCAAGTAGTATATATGCACAAGTAGGACTAATGTATCCAAGTGATTATGGTTATGCAACAGTAGGAGGATCTACAACAAATAGAGAAGGATGTAGAGCAAAAGAATTATTTAATTGGAAAGATGAATCATATAGTGATTGTAAAAATAATGATTGGGTATATAACTCTCAATCTATAAGTTGGGGGTCTAACAAAGAGGAATGGGTTATTTCCCCATATACCTCGACTCGGTATACTGCGTCTCGTTTTCGTTCGACTGGTTCTATTGATGCTAATTATCTCGTCGCCGATGGTCAGTTTTTGGTCCGACCGACATTTTATCTAGATTCTAGTGTCCTAAAAATTGTAGGTACAGGAGATGGAACTAAGGATAACGCATATCGTGTTGGGTAAGGTAAGGACTATGTAATGTGCGTGGTGGCAGTATCCGCCCCGCACTGCCGATTTTGAGAATTCAACAAAATTTTTTTGAAAAGTTATTATGAAAAAAAGATTATTGGAAAGATAGAAAGTATCTTAATTATGATATGAAGATAGAATTTGATATTCCAAAGAATATGAAACATATAATTGATTTACTCGAAGATTTATATTATAATAATGGCTCTTATGTAGAATATGATGCTTGGCCTGATGTATTACTATCTATTGCTAAACAAGATTTACTTTGGGGACAAATAACTGAAAATGATTTTAATAATCTATGTAAGAAATTTAAATTATTTTAAAAATCTGCAATAAAATGCAGTTTTTATTTTAACATTTATAATACAATCAAACAAAAAACGCGTAAAAGCGTTTTTTTATAATGTATCAATAATTTCAGATTGTTCTTTTTTTAAATTTTCTTCATCTTTTTTTAATTCTTTACCTAAGAAAGCATTTCTAATTTCGACATCATTTTCACCAAAGTCTGTATCAAGATCAATAACTTTAACAACCTCTTCGATAGTGGTAGAACCATTAATAATTTTTACTAGTCCATCCTCGAGTAGAGTTTTTGTATTATCTTTACCATAAACTAAATTTCTTAGTTCTTCTTTTTTAATATTATTAATAATTGCATCTCTTATATCTTGATTAAGAAGTAGTACTTCATGAAGAGCAATTCTTCCTTTATAACCATCAAAACATTCATCACAACCTACAGCATCATATATTGCAGGAACATCTTTATTTAATACTTTTTTAAATAAGTTTTTTTCATATTCAGTAGTGGGTCTTGATTTACGACATTTAGGACATAATTTTTTACATAATCTTTGAGATATAATAGCAGTTAGTGCAGAACCTAAAAGGTATCTTTCAACATCCATATCAAGAAGTCTTTCAATAGTATTAAGTGAGTTATTGGTGTGGATAGTAGAAAGTACTAAATGACCTGTAATTGAGGCTCTAACAGCAATTCTTGCAGTTTCATCATCACGAATTTCTCCGATCATTATAACATTAGGGTCTTGTCTTAAAATAGAACGAAGAGTAGTATTAAAATCTAAACCAATTTCACTCATAACTTGTACTTGGTTTAAACCTTTCATTTTCATTTCAACTGGGTCTTCGACTGTAATAATGTTTGTCTGTGGTGTATTAAGTAGCTGAAGCATTGAATAAACTGTTGTACTTTTTCCTGAACCAGTAGCACCAGTAACTAGTATAATTCCATTTGGAGCAGTAAGTGCTGTTTTAACTTTTTCATAATTTTCATCAGTAAATCCTAAAGTTTCAAGTCCTGCAAGAGACATAGAGTAGTCTAGTATTCTTATAACGATTTTTTCACCATGAATAGTGGGAAGCGAAGACACACGAAGGTCTAATTGTTTACCATCATCAAGGTGTTTAATAGCACCATCTTGGGGAAGTCTTGATTCAGTAATATTCATACCACTTATAATTTTAACTCTAGTTGTAAGATTTTTCTTAACGGATTCAGGAATTTTACAATAATCATGTAACTCACCATCTATTCTTATTCTTACATTTATACCTTTTTCTTCGGGATCAAAGTGAATATCTGATGCACCTTTTTTAATAGAATCTTCGATAATTTCATTAACTATTTCAACAACTGGTTTATTATCATAATCAAATTCTCTAAACATTACTATCACACTTTCCCTTTACTATATATAATTATATAATAATTTTTTACAATTAACAATAAATTTTTGTAGCAACTTCAAAAAAAATATTGTATACTTAATATAGGAAGTAGGTAGTTAAATGAAAAAAGAAAATATATGGTTTTTTATAATAGGATTTATTTTTACATTTGCTCCCTTTTTTATCCTTAATTATGAAATATATAGATTAATTCTTACGCTAATTGGTATAATAATTTTAAGTATATCATTAATAATTAATACAAAGAATTTACCTTTAAAAGTAGTAATATTTCCTATAATGGTATTTTTATTTGTGTATTTAATTGATTATTATTCATTTATAGTTTTAAAAAAACCACCAGTTATGATTATAGAGTTTAAATCATCAGAAAAGGTTAGTACCTACAATAGTTTAATTTATAGAATCTATAAATGTGATAAAAAACTTATATTAGATAAAAATTATAAAAAAAGTTATGCTTGTGATAGAAATGAGATTGAAGTAAAAAGTATATCAGAATATTTAGGAACAAACCTAAAACAAACATATCATAGTACAAAAAATAAATTTGTTCATATAAAAGGCAAAGTAAGTAAAATAATTGGTTCCTCTGAAATAGAAATTAATTATTATGATTCTAAAGTAGGTATTAATGGTTATGTAAATTTTGAAGATAATAAAAAAATTGTTTTAAAAAACTTAAATATTAATCCTAAAAAATATCATATATATGATGAAATAGAGTTTACTGGTGAAGTTACAAAATATATAATTAGCGAAGATAACGAGGAAATTGATTTAACTTATGTAAAAATATATGATTTAGATATTTATAAAACAGCTGATCTTTTAGTAAATTATAATTATGATAATAAAATGACAAATTTACTTGATAATGTTTATTATTTAGGAATTAGTAATATCTATTATAAATATAATGAAGATAATATTTATGATTTATCATATATTTTAACTGACAAAAGAGACTCTATTGATAATATTGTAAAGGGTAAAGAATATACTGAAAATAAAAATAATGATAGAGTATATATATTTGAAAAATTTAATTTAGTAAGATGTAATAATGAAAAGACTATTTTTGTAAATCCAAATATTAATATAAAAGATAATATTTGTGAATAGAAATTTATATTTAACAAATAATAAAGATGTGAAAAAGTTTATAAATAATTCATATCTTTTTTTAATACTTTTTATTATTCTTATATCAAAGAATTTTATTTTTAGTTTGTTTAAACCAAGATATACTTTTAATGAAAGTATTTTGTTATCCTCTTTATATGAACAAATTAATAAAATAAATATTATAAAAGGTTATGATTATAAAGATAATATTACTTATGCAAAAGTAATTAATAATAATGTTTATGCTTTTAGAAAAGAGTTAAAACTTATCTGTGATACAAAAAATATTTCTAAAAATGATTTAGTAATATATGATAAATACTTAATTGGTACTGTAAAAAATATATATAAAGATTTTATTATAGTTAAAATGATTACAAATAATGATTTTATAATTCAAGGTTTTGGTAAAAATGAATTGGGGATTTTAAAATATGATGATAATAAACTTATTTTTTCAAGTAATGAAAACTTAAATATAAATGATGAAATATATATTTCTAATTTAACAGGATATAATGAAAAAATAGTTTTAGGAACTATAAAGGGTATTATTTATACACCAGAAAAAGTATATGAAATTAAACCAGTAGATATAAATAAAATAGATTATTTGGTAGTTTTATCAAGGAATAAACAATGATATTAGATTTATTAGTTTATAATTATACAATTTATTATAGTTTCTTTTTTTTAAACTATTTAAATTTAAAAAATATTTATTTAATTATATGTGTAGGTTTATTAATAGATAATATATTATCTACATATGTACTTGTAACAATTATTTTAGTTATATTATATTATACTTTGAAAAAAATAAAAAATTATTATATAAAAAATATTT
>ERZ772883.386-NODE-386-length-47837-cov-8.081893_pt1 | contig 47837 bp, 41 predicted proteins | sample MGYA00580575_ERZ772883 | MGnify/ENA primary metagenome ERZ772883 (study PRJEB29015, sample SAMEA2737666) | human gut metagenome | biome: human gut; feature: human-associated habitat; material: faeces | place: China | collected 2012 ...
CTCCCCTGCTGCTCTATTATCTTTCTTTTGCAGCATAGTTTTTCGACAGCCTGAAACCGGCGGACTTTGCGTCCGCCGGTTTTTCATACTATCTTTTCGCTTGAAAACTCGCTTTCGAGCACCGCAAGCCCTGCCCGATTGCGCATGTTCACCGTCCATATGCTTATCCCGGCAAGGCCGAATTCGCGCACCAGAGCAAGCCGCGCGCGCACGCTGCGCGCATCCTCAAACCACACCTCGTGCCGCCTTCCGGCAGGGTCGGTGTAATTGAAAAACGGTGCCTGAGCTGCTTCGTCAAAACGTATCTGCGCAAAAACGCTTGCAGCAAGCGAGGCCGCAGCGGCGTTGGATATAACCTGCGCCGCCTGCCCCTGCTTCCACGGCAGCAGCCAGTTGTAGCCGTAGTTTGAAAAGCCGAGCAGGATCTTCGACGGCGGCATTTTCGTAACCGCGTAGGACAGCACCCTGCGCATCTCGTTCACCGGCGACACCGCGCGCGGCGCGGAGTAGGTGTAGCCCCACTCGTAGGTCATGATGACCACCCTGTCGCAGTACTGCCCATGGGCGGCATAATCATGCGCGGTGTACAGAACGCCGTACTGATCGTCCGAGGTCTTGGGCGCGATGGCGCTTGAGAGCATATATCCGTTTGCGTGCAGCGTTTCGGACATGCGCTTTAAAAATGCGTTGTAGCCCTCACGGTCGTAGGGCTGAACGTACTCGATGTTGAGATTTACGCCATAATATCCTCGGCTTCGCAGAGCCGCAAGCGTGTTTTCAACAAGCGCATTCTGCGCCGCCGCATCGCTGAATATGCTGTGCGCAATATCGCTTGAGAATCCGCCGTTTGTGCCGATGTTCGTGAGCGTCAGAAGCGGAGCGCAGCTGCCCTCCCACGCAGCGCTTATCATGCTTGAATCCTCAACAGGCGTTATGCCGCCCAGTGCGTCAATGCGCCACGAAAACGGGCATAAATATGTAAGTTGCGGCATAACGGCTGCCAGCTGCCGCTCGCTGATGTTCGGATAGGCATAGCCGTTTACCTCTGTTTCGGCTGTCGGCCGCGCCCCATCGGGAATGACTATCGCCTGCCCTATGCTCAGGCGCGCAGGGTCGCTAAGCTCGTTTATCGCGGCAAGCTCCTGCACGGAGCTTGCGTTTACCTTTGCTATCGAATACAGGCTGTCGCCGCGCCTGACAACGTAGATCTTCATACCATCACCTCTGTAAATGGTATGACGAAATTTCCAATATATTATTGACAACACAGTCCGTTAGGTGCTACGCTCAGGGAAACAGCAAGGGGGATAGCGCGCAATGAGGATAATAAAGAAATGGATAGGCCGGAAGCCGGAAAACGCCGGGGATGTGTATCTTCTGGAGGTGACGCAGGCGGAGATGTTCGAGCAAATGTATCCGCTGCTGGGACAGCTTGCCCTTCACGCAACAAGCGGCCGCGATGTGGACTATCGCCTGTATTTCATTTGTGAGGGCGGACGCAGGATACTGCCTGTGGATAAGCCGAGCGTTATGAGCGGAGCTTTTAACGGCGGCGTAAATCCTTTGGCCGACTGCGAGATCATCACTGCGGAAAACATATCAGAGCTTATCGACGCTTCCGCACTTCTGCCTGCCGTCGAAGCCGGTGAATACCTGTTCCGTTGATGTGGAAAGCGCAAAAAATCCGTAGCAATGCTACGGATTTTTTGCATATTAAAGCGGCCGTCAGCCGATGCCGCCGAGGGCTGCGCCGGCAATCAGCGCTATCAGCGCGCAGGCGCAGTAGACGTATTTGCCCAAGGGGTAAAACCACTTGCCTATGGGCTTGCGCGCGCCGAGGTTGACGGCGTCGAGCGCAAACTTCTTTCCGCCGATCCAGAAGAACATGACCGCGGCGATAAGCGCGCCGAGAGGGCAGATGTATATCGAAACGACATCCATCCACTGGGACACGATGGCCTGAATGCACAGCGCGACCGCGCAGCCGAGAACGTGAATGACCGCCGTTGCCGGAACGCGCTTGAGCTTAAACTTCTCCTGCAAAAACGCAACCGGCGCTTCGTAGAGATTAATTATCGAGCTTATGCCGGCAAAGCACACGCACACGAAGAACACTATGCCGACTATCCTTCCGCCGGCCATGCCGTTGATGACGTTGACGAGGAAGATGAACATAAGTCCGGGGCCGCCGGTGTCGAGCTGAGCGCCGCCGGTCGCCATGGCAGGGATGATGACAAACGCCGCAAGCAGCGCCGCGAGCGTATCGAATATCGCAACATTGCGCGCCGACGAGGGGATGCACTCCTCGCGGCTGAGATACGAGCCGTAAATGACGCTTCCGTTGCCGGCAACCGACAGCGAGAAGAACGCCTGACCGAAGGCGTATATCCACAGCTTGGGGTCTGCAAGACCCTTGGGATTTATGGTCAGGATATATTTATATCCGTCCGACGAGCCGTCGAGCGTGAAAATATACACGCCCAGCGCAAGAAACAGCGCAAACAGCACCGGCATCATGACCTTGTTGGCCTTTTCTATGCCGCCGGCAATGCCGAAGGACATTATGGCAAAGCTTGCGGCTATTGCGACGATGATCCATATGTTCGCGCCCCATGCGCTTGCCGTTCCTCCGAATGTGCCGTTTATGACGTCCATATCCTGTCCCATGGAAAACAGATCGCCGGTGAAGGACAGGAATGTGTATTTAAATATCCAGCCCATAACGCAGGTGTAGCCTATAGCGAGCGCGAGCGAGCCGAGGATGGGTATGTAGCCTATGCGCTCGCCGATCTTGCGCTTGCCGTATCTAAGCTCGGTGCACATGCCGAACGAGCCCATAGGGCCTGCGCCGCCGGCTCGGCCGAGGGCAAACTCCTCGATCACGCCGGTGGACGCGATGAGGATGACAAATATAAAGTACGGGAGCAGGAAGGTCAAGCCTCCCCATGTCGAGACCAGCATCGGGAAGCGCCATATGTTTCCCATGCCGACTGCGGAGCCTATGCAGGCGATGATAAAGCCGCTGCGGCTTCGGAAGCCGTCGCGCTTGTGTTCGTTTTTCTCCATTGTTCTTACCTTTCGCTCTCTATTTTAACACGCTTTTCTAAATATACCTTGTAGGAGCTCTAAAGTCAAGAAAAGCCCGCCGCGCAAAAAGCGCGACGGGCAATGAAGGAAAAATGAAGATGAAAAGACTGTGTCTGTTTGATTATCAACCGCCGAAGCCAAAAAATCCGGGCGCCTGCTGCTGCGACTGGCTCTGCCGGCTGTCCTGCTGGTCGGCAACGGCCGATGTGGTCTGCTCGCCGATCTCGACGGTCAGGGTGAGGGTCTGACCCTGACGATAAACGCTCAGGGTGAGCTTATCGCCGGCGGCGTGGTCGGCTATTATGGAGCTGAGGTCGCTCTTGCCGCTTATCTCCTTTCCGTCAACGGCGGTGATTATATCATTTGTCTGAAGTCCTGCTTTGTCGGCAGGACCTCCCTCGGTGACGGATGCAACTGCTGCACCGGCCGGTGTGCCGTAGTTTTTGGCTTCGTCACTTACATCTGCGACCATGACGCCGATGTAGGGCTTTGCGACGTAGCCCTTTTCGATGATGCTGTCAACGATGCTGCGCACGGAGTTTATGGGGATGGCAAAGCCGATGTTGTCGATCGACGCGCCGGAGCCGGACGAGCCGGAGTACTTTGCGTTGGTTATGCCGATGACCTCGCCATAAAGGTTAAACAGCGCACCGCCGGAGTTGCCGGAGTTGATGGCGCAGTCGGTCTGAATAAGATTCATGGTGACGTTGTTCGACATCGTGACCTCGCGGTCAAGCGCGCTCACGGCGCCCGAGGTCAGCGAGAAGGTAAGCTCGCCGAGGGGGTTGCCGATGGCGATGACGGAGTCGCCGACGTTGAGGTTATCCGAATCGCCTATCGTAACGGGGGTGAGGTTTTCCGCGTCGATCTTCAAAACGGCAATGTCGTTGCTCTCATCGTAGCCGACGAGCTTTGCGTCGTAGCTTGTGCCGTCATAGAGAGTTACCTTGATGGAGCTTGCCGACTCTATGACGTGGAAGTTTGTTAGTATATATCCGTCGGAGGAATAGATAAAGCCCGAGCCGGACGCTGCCGACTGCGTGGTGTAGCCCCAGTAGTTTGTCGTTACCTGGGTCGTGATGCCGACGGTGGAGTTTACGTTCTTTGCATAGACCTCGGCAGCGCTCATCTGCTTGCTCGTGTCGATGCTTGCGGTGTTTATGACCGAGGTCGGGCGCTTGCCCTCGTTGACGGTCGTGCCGCCGCCCGAGCCGCCGAAAACGGCGTTTCCTATGGCCGAGCCGCCGAAGCCTGCGAGCATCGCGGCAACGAGCAAACCGGCGACCATCGTGCCGGGCTTTTTCCAGAACGGCTTTTTATCCGCCTTGGGCATTTCCGGCTCGGCCTTGGGAGTCTGCTGAGAATTGCTCTGCTCATCCTCCGGCTTGTGGCCGTAAAAGAAGCTGTATTCACCGTCAACCGGTGCGTTCTGCTGATCCTGAACGTTTTCGTTTTTGTTTTCCATGTTATCCATGCTGATGGCCTCCTTGTCTAAGCACATAATGTATCTTCTCGCCGCATTTGTCAATCCGGCGGTCGTTATTGATCTGCCGCTTCGGCGAGGCTCTGCTCGCCCGGTGGGCAGTTACCTGTATTTTGTGGAACTGTCATGAGAATAAGCCGCGAACCTGAAATGAGCTGAAAAAGTTTTGTTAGCAAAATGTGAATTCGAAAAATTTGCTTTGAAAATTTCCTCGGTGCTGTTAAAATGATTTCAGGTTCGTTTCAATTGAGTATATTAATATGTGTATCGGAGATGATACTATGCGTATTCTTATAGCGGAGGACGAGGTCGGCATTGCAAAGGCCTTGAAGCTTGTTCTCGAAAAAAACCGTTTTGCCGTCGATATGGTCCACAACGGCCTTGACGCGCTTGAATATATGCTGTCGGTTTCCTACGATGCGGTGGTGCTTGATATAATGATGCCCGGTCTTGACGGGCTTGAGGTCTTAAAGCGCGCGCGCGAAAAGGGCGTGGGAACGCCGGTGCTGTTTCTCACGGCCAAGGCCGAGGTCGAGGATCGCATTGCCGGACTTGACGCGGGCGCGGACGACTATCTGCCCAAGCCCTTTGCCATGGGCGAGTTTATCTCGCGCGTGCGCGCGCTCACGCGCCGCAGCGGAAATTACGCGCCCGACGTGATCTGCGTCGGCGGCACGAGCCTTGATCTTAGCTCCTACACGCTTTCGTCCGGCGGCGGCAGCGCGCGCCTTAATAATAAGGAGTTTCAGCTCATGGAGCTTTTCATGCGAAATCGCGGCCGCGTTTTTTCGACGGATGCCCTCATGCAGAAGGTCTGGGATCTCGACACGGAGTCGGAAACGGACGTCGTGTGGACATACATAGGCTTTTTGCGCAAGAAGCTCAGGCAGCTTGACGCGGATGTTGAGATAAAGACCATTCGCGGCGCAGGCTACGCGCTGGAGGCAAAATGATGCTTACGAAAATGCGGCGCAGATTTATCGCCTCGGCTATGGCGGCGATGGGAGCCGTTACGCTCGTGCTGCTCGTCGCGATAAATCTGTGGAACTATAACATAACGACAAACAGGCTCGACGATACGATAAATTCGCTCATAACCACAGGAAAAAATCCATACAGCGGCTCGTCTAACTTCACCCTTCCGGACATTTTCAGCGATAATTCGCCGGAGTCAAAATACATGACGCGATATTTTGCGGTGGTGTACGACTCCGACGGCGATGCGGTGCGCGTATTCAGCGACTATATTGCAACCGTCAGCGCGCAGGAGGCGCTTTACTACGCGTCCGACGCGCTGTCGTCGGGGCATACACAGGGCTATTACGGCGACTATCGCTACTGCCTCAAAAGCGGCTCGTCCGGCGCGGCGGTCATATTCTTAAACGCCTCGCCCGAGCGGCAGTCGATGAAAACGCTTTTTAACGTATCGCTCATCGTTGCGGCGGCGAGCCTGCTTGCAGGCTTTGCGCTCGTCGCGGCGTTTTCCAAAAAGGCTATCGCGCCGTATGTGCGCAATATGCAGCTGCAAAAGGAGTTTATCACCGACGCCGGGCACGAGCTTAAAACTCCGCTGACCTCGATATCCACGAGCGCGGACGTTTTGAAAATGGAAAACGGCGATAACGAATGGGTCGATAACATCCAGAAGCAGACCGTGCGCATGTCAAAGCTCGTGAAGAACCTCGTCATGCTCTCACGCCTTGACGAGGGCATGCCGCTGCCGGATAAGAGCGATTTTTCGCTCAGCGACGCCGCGTGGGAGGCCGCAGAGCCGTTTGAAATGCGCGCAAAGGCGCAGGGCAAGAGCTACAGCCAGAACATTGCACCCGATCTCAACATGACCGGCGACATGGCCGCCGTGCAGCAGCTTATATCGATCTTGCTCGACAACGCGTTTAAATACTCCGATGACGGCGGCGAGATCCGCCTGTCGGTCTGCGCGCAGCATAAAAATAAGGTCATCGAGGTCTATAATACCTGTCCGCCGGACTCGCTCGGCGACATTGACAGGTTCTTCGACCGCTTCTACCGCGCGGACAAATCGCGCGCTTACGACGGCGGAACCGGCATCGGCCTTGCCATAGCGCGAGCCATCGTCCAGGCGCTCGGCGGCAGTATAAATGCAGAGACCGCCGACGGAAAGAGCATAGTTTTCCGCGCCGTGATATGAAAATGATATGAAAAAGTCCTGCTCAAGAGCAGGACTTTCAGCGATCACTCGGGCCGGGATCGTAGTCTCCGAATATCATATCGTCAATATCTGTTCCCATGTTTTTCACCTCAGCTCAAATTCAGCATACTTTCAGTATATGCCGCTATCGGCGGAAACATGACAAAAATTTTTATTTACGCCCGAGCGTAAGCTGACGAGAGCTCAACACAAACTATCTCGGGGCGGTTGAAAACGCGCGGAATCGGCACGGAATTTCCGAGGCCGCGCGAGACGATCAGGGTGTAGCGGCCGTTATTAAACTGCCCTGCGTCAAAATCGGGGAACAGGCGGCGGTCGGTCCCGATAAGTCCGCCCACGCCGGGGATGCGGACAAGTCCGCCGTGCGCATGGCCGCAGAATATGAGATCGACCGGCAGCTCGGGGTATTCGGTCATCCAGTAGTTTCGGTGCCCGAGCAGGATCTTGAACGCATCCGGGGCAGCATCGTTCATTTTCTGCGCAAGCTCGTCGGGGCTGAGCATGTCGGCATAGGCCAGCGGATCTTCAACTCCGCCGAGAAGTATCTCGTCCTCGCCGCGGCTTATCGTCAGATACTCATTGCTTAAATATTTTACGCCGGCGCGCTCCAAAATGTTCCGGACCTTGACGGCAAGACCCGAGCCGAACTCGTGATTTCCGCTGACGAAATACACCGGGCACAGCTCCGTGAGCCTGGCAGCGAGCTTTTCGACGGCGGCAAGGTCGCCCTCGTCGGTGACGAAATCCCCCGTCAGAGCAATAATATCCGGCTCAAGCTCCTTGACTTTTTCGACAAGCCCCATGCCGTCCTCGCCGAACTCCGCGCCGTGAAGATCCGACAGCTGCACGATCTTAAATCCGTCGAAGCTCTCCGGAAGCTTTTGAGACTTCACCTCGTAGCGGCTTATCTCGAGATCGTCTCTGCTGTCTTTTATCAAAAATGCCACGGCCGCCGCGATCAGCGCAAGAATGATAAGCGCCGTCAGGCAGCCCCGGCCTCTGTGCTTTTTGCCCTTAGTTTTCAATTTGCATCTCCGAAATGTTTAGCCATAGTTTAAATCAGTTTGAGTCAATTGTACCACAAAGCCGCCAATGCCGCAACTTTGGTATTGAAACCGCCGTGCTTTTGGGGTATAATGTATAAATCACATCCAAATTAAAAAGGAAGACAAGACATGAGTGCATCAACCGAAAGAAAAAACAGGCAGACCGCTCGCAGCGAAGGCTCCTATGCAAAGGACATCAATGCGAAAAAGGAAGCCGACAAGAAAAAAAAGCAGAGGACCAAATGGATCATCGTAGGCGTTGCCTTGGTCATCTTCTTTGCATTTGCAATTTACCTCAACTCCGGCGCACTGTACAGATCGCTTGACGCGCTGACAGTCAAGAACACCGAAGTTACCGTCGGCGACACGACCATTTCCGCCGGCGAGCGCGGCTTCTCCGTGGCTGAGTGCAACTATGTATATCATATGCAGTATATCAGCCTTATGAACACCTATGGCAACTACGCCTCCACCCTCCTGCATCTGGACACCACCAAGCCCCTCGACGAGCAGGAGTGCCCGAGCTTTATGAACAAAGAGGGCAAGGAAAACTACACCTGGGATCAGTATTTCCGCGACGCGACCAAATCTCAGCTCAAGCAGCTGGCCGCCTACGAGGCATACGCCGGACAGCATGACATAAAGCTCGATGACGACGATCTCAAGGAGATCGACGATACCATAGCCTCAATCGCCGAGACCGCAAAGAAAAACAACTACGGCAGCGTCAGCAAGTTCCTCGCGGCAAACTACGGACGCGGCTGCAACGAGTCCGTTGCACGCGCGATAATGGAGCTTCAGACCCTCGCAGGCAAGGTTCAGGCCAGCATCACCGATGTCGAGACCTACACTGCCGAGCAGCTTGCCGAAAAGTATGATTCCGTCAAGGACAGCTACGATAAGTTCACCTACAGCTACTATCTCGTAGCTGCCGAGCTCCCCGAGCACGAGCACTCCGAGGATGAGGATGAGCACGCTCACGAGCCGACCGACGAGGCAAAGGCAGCAGCCAAGGCTACCGCAGAGGAGATCCTCGCGAAGCTCAGCGACGGTACCTCTCTTGCAGACGCGGCCAAGGCAGTAGTGACCGACGCCGAGATCAAGGAGCAGACCGATCTTGCCGGTTCCTCCGTTGAGGCCGCTCTGTCCGAGTGGATAAAGAGCGCCGACAGAAAGGCCGGCGACACCGCAGTCGTTGATTCCGGCACCGGCAGCTATGTCGTCGTGTTCACCAAGCGCGACAACAACCAGGCTCCTACCGAGGAGAGCGGCGATCAGAACTACTGCGACTATGTTGCGGAGAATCTGCTCAAGCAGGATGTGCTGAGCGAGTGGAACGAGCATGTTTTCAGCGGCATCGTCGAAGCTTACAAGGGCTCGTACAACGGATCTTCCCGCTATGTCGGACTCTGATAAATTATGATTTAAAAAGGCCGTTCCAAATGGGACGGCCTTTTCTGACGGAGAAATTATAATGAACGAGAGAACCATACGCGCCGAAATGCTCCTCGGAGCCGAGGCGATGGAAAAGCTCAAAAACGCGCACGTAGCCGTGTTCGGACTCGGCGGCGTCGGCTCATGGTGCGCGGAAGCCCTTGCCCGGAGCGGTGTCGGGCATCTTACTCTTATCGACCAGGACACGGTCGGCACGAGCAACATAAACCGCCAGCTGTGCGCGCTGACCTCGACTGTCGGCATGCCGAAGGCCGACGTCATCAAACTGCGCCTTGAGGACATAAACCCCGATGCAGACGTTAAGACCATCGTCGGCCGCTACGACGCCGAGCACCGCGAGGACTTCTTTGCAGACTACGACTTCATCGTCGATTGCATCGACCTCGTGGCCTGCAAAGTCGATCTCATCCGGACGGCAAAAAGCCGCGGCATACCCATCGTGTCCGCGCTCGGGACCGGCAACAAGTGCGACGCGCAGCGCCTTACGCTGTGCGACATAAAAAAAACCAGCGGCTGTCCGCTGGCGAGGGTGGTGCGCAAGGAGCTGCGCAGCATCGGCATTGAGCATCACGACGTTGTTTTCTCGCCCGAGGAGGCGATGAAGGCCACGCAGTTTGAAGCGCCGCCTCCCGGTCGCCGGAGCGTGCCCGGCTCGCTGGTTTGGGTACCGGCAAGCGCGGGACTGCTCCTGTGTCAGCACGTTGTTTGCTCTATAATTCAATGACCTGAGGATGCACATCCGGATCGTGATTTGCAATGACCGCAACGCAGTCTGGATCGTTTGCCTGCTCCTCTATCCAATCGAATGACTTCAGCATGGCCTTTTCGTTAAAGCCGTAGCCGGGCAGTATCTTCTCGCGCCACGAGCGCTCCGTGAATGCCGCATCCGAGGTCAAAACGACGAACTTTTTGCCGTTTTTGATCTTCACGCCGATCTGACCGTCCGTGTGCCCCGGCAGACAGACGAATTTTATCGTCTCGTCACCGAAAAGGTCGTACGACCACCACAACGGGCCGTCCATCGTACCCTTGAACCAGAAATGCTCGATCGGAACACCTCTGTACATGCTTTCGGGCTGGCGCAGCCTATACACCGTGCGGATAGTCCACCAGCCCTCTTCCTCGGGCAGCAGGATGCGCTGCGCGTTTTTCACCGAGCGCAGGCCGCTTGTGTGATCCGCGTCAAGATGCGTGAGCACAACGGCGCTCAGCTCCTCCGGCGCAATGCCCATTTGAGCAAGCTGCTCGGCCGCGGTCTTGCCTTTTTCCACCCACGGGTGATAAAATGCAGCAAGATAGCCAGGCAATTGCCGCTTCACCGCCGATGAGTCATAAACGCCGTCGGGGCTTATATCGCGGCTCCAGCCCGTGTCGATGAGCACCTTTCCTTTGGTGTGCTCGATGAGATAGGCCGAAACCGGCAGCTCTACGCGGTCAGCCACTTTATCAAACACTCCGCGCCGCGCATTTTTTAGGTTCACGCCGCCGCCATACGGCACAGCCTTCGACACGAGCATGCTGCCGCAGTGCAGAACATGTATCCTGATCGGCGATCTTTCATCAGTCATAATTCAGTCCTCACAGTTTTTATTTACCACTTGGTAACATATTATCACAAAATATCGGTCTTGTAAATAACCGCAAAGGAGATAAATATGCCGCTTATCGTTGACAAGGAAGCCGTGCGCATGGAAATACTCATGGCATTCCAGCGCTGCATTGACAGCAAGCCGCTGACGAATGTTTCGCTGCGCGATATCGCCGCCGAGGCGAATATGAGCCATGCCAAGCTTTTAAATTATTTTGACAGCAAGGAGGATCTGCTCGTGAGCTATGTGCGCTACACACGCGATTTCATGAGCCAAAAGTGCCTTGCCTGGTTTAATGAGCACGACCGAGCCGACTACGGCTCGAACGCAGAATACATGAACGCTTTCATGAGCTATGTCGCGCGCGGAAAAGTCGGCGAGCAGCGCCCGAACGCGACGACGCAGACCTATGTTCTTGCGCATTATAACGAGCGTGTCGGCGAGCTCGTTCGGGAAGAATTTGCCGAATGGCGGCGCGTGATGGAGCTGTGCCTGAAGAGGATCTACGGTGACGAGGTCGGCGCGCGCGAGGCCGAGGGCATGATGATCCTCATTGCCGGAACGTTCATCTGCAACTATAATAACGCCCTCACCGGCGGCATAAGCGATGATATCATCGGCTCGTTTGACAAGCTGCTGCAATCGTGAAACAAACGACATTGAAAAAACCGGAGTCAAGCGACTCCGGTTTTTTCTGCAATTTTTGCGCCGGCGAAAAGTCTGCCGAACAGGTTTACGAAAACGCCGGTCAGCAGTGCGGCGGCGATTTGTTTTGCTTTCATATCATTGCATCCTTATTTTCGATTAAGCAGCGCGTCAAGCTCGCCGGACATGATCGCAGGGAGGCTGCGGCGTATCTTTTCCTCGTCCCAGTCCCACCAGCTTAAGCTGACGAGAGCCGAACCCATATCGCCTGTCAGCGCGCCCTTCCGGCTATTTTCGCCTTTTTTGCTTTGATGGGCGCCAGCCCACCTGCATCAAAGAAAGCCGAAAATATCTCGAAAAGCACAGCCGACAGGTGCTCGCAGTTTTGCCGGAGCAGATTTTTGCTCAGGCAAGGCAAAGCTTGCAGAGAATACTGTCGTATTGTCAAGAGCTTTAACGCAGCATGGGCGGAAATCTGCCCGTCAAAACCGATATGCGTTCGACTCTCGTCAGCTTAGCCTCCTGAGCTTTTCTATAGTCTCATCGTCAAAGCGCTTGCGTATCGGCTTTGCCGGAGTTCCGCCGACGATGGTGTAGGGCGGCACGTCCTTGGTGACAAGTGCGCGCGTTCCGATTATCGCGCCGTCGCCGATCGTGACGCCGGAGAGAATGACGGCCTCGTAGCCTATCCACACGTCGTTTCCGACGACGATATCGCCGTGATCATCCCACGCCTGCGCTATTGAGCCTACATCCGTCGGCAGTCCCCATTCCTCGAAATAGACCGGGAACGGATAGGTTGACAGGCTGCCCAGCGCGTGGTTTGCGGCGTTGAAAATAAACTTTGCGCCGCAGGCGATTGAGCAGAACTTGCCGATTATGAGCTTATCGCGGTTGCACTCTGGATAGTGATACAGCACGTTATTGCGCTGAAAATCCCGAGGGTCTTTTTCAAAATCGTCGTATGTGGTGTAATCTCCGATCTCGATAAAGTCACTGTGCACAACGTTTTGCAGATACACGGTGCTGTGACCCTGACTCCGGGGATACACCTTCCATTCGGGTATCATATTCATTTCTCCTTACAAAAACCGCTCCCAGCGCACGTTTTCCCAGCCGCTCGTGTCAAAAACGCTGCGCACGGCGCTGCTCATGTGCTGCAATTTTTTCTTTATCGCCGGCGATTTTATAAGCTCCTGCGCATCATCGTCGCGCGTCATGAAAAACTCCATTATCCGCGCGCGATCCTCGCTTGCAAAGGTGCGCGAATAGCTGTCAACAAAATAAACGCCCTCGTCGCCGCCGCTGTAATATGTCCAGTGCCGGCAGTCGGGGTCGGAGTAATCGTATCCCTCATAATACGAAAAGCCCTGCGGATTGAGCTGCGCCCAGCCATCGACCGTAAAAAGCGAATAATCGCAGGAGAGGATGTGGTTTTCCGTCGCGTGCCAAAGCTCGTGACATATGATGCCGTCAAGCTCATACGCCAAGCGGATATTCAGCGCGATATTCTGCCATGCGCCGCGCTCATAGGTGCAGCCGGAGGTGCCGAAGCCGCTTTTTATCTCCTCAACGAGCAGAAATCGCACGCCGCCCTCGCCCATCGAGTTTTTCAGCTGCGCAAAAAATCCGTCGGGATACAGCGCAAGGCAGCGCTCGATGCTCTTGAGAGCTGCGTTTATGCTGCCAAGCTCCTCGCGCGAGTCCATCGTATCGCTCAGCGCAATGTCGTAATCGCACTGCGCCGCAGCGCCCGCGCATTGGCTCGAAAGCAGGATCTGCACGCCGTACTTCTCGCCGAGAGCGTCTGCCTGCTGCCGCGCCTGCGAAAGCGTCTGCGCTACCTCGCCGTCGCTTTTTTCGCCCATGTATGCCTGCGCAAGCTCGTCGTTCACCGTAAGCGGCGACGCAACGACGGCAGCGTCGGCAATGTCCTGAAATTCAAGGCTTTCGGTGTCGATAACATACAGGCTGAACGCCCCGTTTTCGTACACAGAGCCGACGATCAGCCCATCATCGGGAAGATAGCAGGCAGAATATATCGCCCCGGATATGCCGACAGACGGAAGGCTGCACGAGCGCACCCTCTGCCCGACGGAATAAAGCGTGCTCACCTCGCTGCTCGTGCCCATTAGATACGGCGAGGCGCATATGCCGTAGATCTCGCTGCTGCCGTCGAGGAATATGCCTGCATCGGCAAAGAAAAAGCCGCCGTCATCCGCGCCTGTTAGCACGCTGTAGCCCATGGTGTTTTCGTCAAACTCCATAAGGCAAACGTCCGCGCCCGAAAACACGGCCTGATATCGCTCGGCGCACAGCATGGAAAACTCGCCCGTTACGGGGTCGAATATCGCCGAGCCGCACTTGCTGCTGTAAGGCGAAAGGTAAAAGTGCGCAAGCATCCTGCTGCCGGAAGCATCGAATGCGGCGATATCCAAAAATCGCAGATCGTAGTCAAGCTCGACTGCCGTTGTCTCTCCGCTTTCAAGCTCCGTGCGGCACAGAACATCGTCGCGCAGGAAGTAATAGCTCTTTGCGTCATACGAAAAATATCCGTCGCATGTCTCGACCTTGACCGTGCCGAGATCGGCGAGATCGGAGCTTAGAAGCTGCCACATATTATGCTCGCGGTCGCACAAGGCGATGCGCTTGTCGCAAAACGACTGCTGCTGCACGGTCCACTCGCCCTCAAGCTCTGTTTCGGCGGCCACTCTGTCGGCGTCAATGTCAATAAGCTCAACGGTCGTGATCGCTCCGCTTTCGTCCGTGCGGCACATGGCGACCTTCGCGCCTCCGGCAGGGCAAAGTCCCGTGAGCGAGCTTAGCTGCACGCAGCTGAGCTTTCGCGCGGCGCTCGGCGTCTCGGGCGCGGTGCTCGCCCGGCATCCGCTCAGGATAAGCGCCGCCAGCAGCGCCATGACAAGCGCCGGAACAATGCGCTTCACGCCTTTGCTCCCGCGTACCATTTGAGCAAGGCGCTCAAATTCTCGGCCTTTACGCGCTCGCTGCCGGTGAGCATCATGTCGAGCATATCGTCCTCTTCCTCGGTTCGGTCGGCCTTGTTTTCAAGCGCCTTGCCGACGGTTTTCACCATGATATCCATCATCATTCGATAAACGCCGTGCAGCTTCTTCACATCAAAATTGCCCTGAAGCGTAAATAGCGCGGTATTCTCGGGAATATGGTTTTTCTCGCGGACCTCTTTTAGCTGAGTGCCGGTCTGCCCCATGCCGACGCCGCACACGGCGTGTATTTTATAGCGCTTTGCGGCGGCAGAATAGCCCTTGACGCTGCTTGCCATTATCCAGCCGAGGTATATTATCCCGGCGTTGGCCGAGAGCTTATCCTTAGCGTCGCCCAGCGCAAATGCCGGAAGTCCGATCATCTGCGATAAAAGCTCGGCGTATCTTTTTGTGCTGCCTGTGTTTGATGTATAAACTATTGCGTCCATAAAAATTCTCCTTTTTCCGCGTGCTCGATTATTTTTAATATATCCTTCTGCGGCAAATAAACGGCAAATTACTCTTTCATACAGAAAAGATGTATGCCGAGGGCGGCGTTAAAGCCAGTTGCCGCAAAAACGCTGAAGCGCTCGACAACGCCGAAGTATTCGGCCGGAACTATCTTCATCTCAAGCGACGGAGCGTCGGCAGCGCTAAGGTCGCTGACTGCCTGCGCCATCCAGTCGTATCCGGGATATGCAAGCGGCGAGAATACCACCGCCGCCGTGTACGACAGCAGGCTCACAAGTCCCAGAAGTCCGAGCTTTTGAATCAGCGGTTTTTTCGTCTTCATCATCTCTATCGCCTCTTTTTAAGCATGCACCGCGCGGAAGAACAGCTCCGTGTGCGCCCTGAGCTTTTCAAGGCACTCCGCCTCGCGCTCCGGCTCGCGGTCGCATATGCCGATAAGCGTTATCACCGGCGCAACATACATCATTGCCAGCGCCTCGGGATCGTCGGGGCGTATCTCTCCGGCGGCTATGAGGCTGCGGAATATGGCCGCGTGATAATCGACCAGCCGCTCGACGTATCGGTGGGAATACAGCCGCGCAAGCTCCGGCGAGCGGAACTGTTCGATCGTCATCATGCGCCGGAACCGGCTTATCGGCTCATCGTGCAGGCTGTACAGGAAAACCTGTTTGAGCTTGTCAAAAAGCTCGTCTGCCGTTATCTGCGAAAACTCGGGAACGTCGCGCCGGGCATCCTGAACATGGACCGAGAGCCTGTCCGTCCCCTCGGCATAGCGCGCGGCCGTCGATTCGACTATCGCGTCGAATATCGCCTGCTTGCCGGGAAAGTGATTGTAAAGCGACGGAGCCTTTATCCCGACCGCCTGTGCGATCTGCCCGACGCTGACCGAATCGTAACCGTACTCCGAAAAAAGCTCCAGCGCCTTATCGAGTATCTTCTGCTTTGTGTCCTCCTGTTTCATATGCCCTCCAAGCTAACTAACATTCGTTAGTTTGGAGTATAATACTTTGCCCGCTCGCTGTCAAGGGAGGAATAAAATTATTTTTCGGCCGGAAGCGCAGCGGAATTTTTTTCAGGCCTTCGAAACTATGCAATGGACAAAAGTCTCCCAATGTAGGATAATGAAACAACATCAGGAGACTTTTTAATTTGCAGGAGGACACAATATGATTCGCGAAATTTGTAAAGACGAGGCTTTTCTCGCGCAGAAGGCAGAGCCGGCCACGGCGGATGATCTCGGCGTTGCGCAGGATCTTTTGGATACGCTGATTGCCCACAAGGACGGCTGCGTCGGGATGGCGGCTAACATGATCGGGGTCAACAAGCGCATCATTGCCTTTGAAAACGGCGGAAAATACATGATCATGCTCAACCCCGTAATAATAAAAAAGCTCGACCCGTATGAGGCCGAGGAGGGCTGCCTGTCGCTTGTCGGAACGCGCAAAACCGAGCGATGGCGTTCGATAAGGGTACAGTGGCAAAATGAAAAGCTCCAGACCAGGGTCAAGACCTTCACAGGCTTTACCGCCGAGATAATCCAGCACGAGATCGACCACTGCGAGGGGATCATAATATAAAGCAACGGAAAACTCCTCACCTTACCGGTGAGGAGTTTTTGCGCTCGTGTGCCGAAATATAGGCCAAAATGATCTCCGCGCTTTTTTCCGTGCCAACGGAGGAGTCAACCGTCAGCTCATAGTTTTTGGCCTCGCCCCAGCGCATGCCGGAGATATGCTTATAATAGGCGGCTCTCGCCTTGTCCGAGCGGCGGATATTGCGCTTTGCCTCCTTGAGCGTGTCGCCGTAAACCTCTTTGACTCTGCCGATGCGAAATTCCATGGGCGCATGGACAAACACGCGCACGACGTTTTCATAATCCTTCAGGACATAGTCTGCGCTTCTGCCCACGATGACGCAGCTTCCGTTGTCTGCGATCTTCCTTATGATCTTCTCCTGCGCCTCGATCGCGTGCTGCACGACGCGCGTGCTCAGATAAAGTTCGCGCAGGATATCCGGCGAATTTTTATGTACATCGGAAATGAACTCCTGATCAAGACCGCTTTCGTGGGCGGCAAGCGCGATCATCAGAAGCTGGATCGGATAGATGATCGACAGTGCGGTCAGGCCCGATCCGGAATACCGGCCGACAAACAGGCTGTCAATAATGTTGTACAGCGCCTGAATAAGCTGCGCAAGCATAACAGGCGGCGCAAGCCTGAATAAAATTTTGCTGATTTTTTCGGTTCCGAAAAGCTTTGTTGTTTCCATATGTGCCTCACCCTTTTCAAACGGAACTGAGGCAGTATATCACCGCCGCCGACAGTTTTCAATAGGCTCGGCAAAAACAATGCGCGCTGTAATGCATATTCGTCATATCACTCTTTTTATAGCAAAAAAATCTTGACTCTACAATAATTGTAGAGTTTAATATAAGCGTGGCGAGGGCCAATCCGTTTTTAATTGTCTATGGGCACAAAATGTATTTTGCGGTTTCGTTAAGGACGGCCCTCGTCATACTTTTTTGAGGTGATATACCGTGGAGCGCAATCTTACAACGGGCAGCGTTTTCAAAAACATCGTCATTTTCTCGCTGCCGTATTTTCTGTCTTACTTCCTCCAGACCCTTTACGGACTGGCGGATTTATTTATTATAGGCCAATATGAGGGCGTTGCATCGACAACGGCGGTTTCCGTCGGCAGCCAGGTCATGCACATGCTGACGGTCATGATCGTCGGCCTTGCTATGGGCACGACGGTGTCTATAGGCCGCGCGGTCGGAGCCGGCGACAAAAAGCGCATGTCCGCCTGCGTGGGAAACACCGTTACGCTGTTCATGCTCGTTTCCGTCGTGCTGACGGCGGCGCTGGTGCTGCTGGTCGATCCCATCGTTTCCGTGATGTCAACTCCGGCCGAGGCCGTGGACGGCACGGTGCGGTACCTCACCGTGTGCTTTATCGGCATCCCGTTTATAACCGCGTACAACATCATAAGCAGCATTTTCCGCGGCATGGGCGACAGCAAAAGCCCCATGTATTTCATTGCGGTGGCCTGCGCGGCAAACATTGCGCTCGACTATCTGTTCATGGGCGCTATGCGCCTCGGCCCCGTGGGCGCTGCGCTGGGCACAACGCTTGCGCAGGCGATAAGCGTGCTCGTTGCATTTATCGCCATCCGCCGCCGCAGGAGCGTTGCCGTTTCGCGCGCCGATCTTCGCCCCCGGCGCGACGTTATGGGGCAGATACTCGGCATCGGCGTGCCCGTTGCGCTTCAGGACGGGCTTATCCAGATCGCGTTCATCCTCATAACCGTTATCGCAAATCTCCGCGGGCTGACGGACTCGGCCGCGGTCGGCATAGTCGAAAAGCTCATAAGCTTTCTGTTCCTTGTTCCGTCGTCGATGCTCTCGGCGGTATCCGCCATCGGCGCGCAGAACATCGGCGCCGGGGATTACGGCCGGGCAAAGCAAACTATGTGGTACGCAATCGGCATTGCCGTCGGCTTCGGCGTCATAGTCAGCGTCCTGTTCCAGTTTATCGCCGAGCCGGTGGTCGGCCTGTTTACGCCGGATGAGGGCGTTATCGCCGCCGGCGGGCAGTACATGCACGGCTACATCTTCGACTGCCTGTTTGCAGGCATCCACTTCTGCTTCAGCGGCTATTTCTGCGCCTGCGGAAAGTCGATGATCTCGTTTATCCACAACATTTCGGGCGTTGCGCTTGTGCGCGTTCCGGGCGCGTACCTGATGTCGAAAATGTACCCTGCAACGCTGCTCCCGATGGGGCTTGCAACGGCGGCAGGCTCGATTTTGCAGGTTCTTATCTGCATCGTCGCATACAGAATAATATGCCGCCGCGGAAAGGATGTGCATGCCCTTGGATAAAAGCAAGCTGTTTTCCATAGGCGACGTTGCCGGGCTTTTCAACCTCAGCACCGGTACGCTGCGCCACTATGAAACGCTTGGGCTTATCACGCCCGAGTACACGGACCCCGACACGGGCTATCGCTACTACAGCGTGCGGCAGTTTGAGCCGCTGAACACCGTGCGCTATCTGCGCATGCTGGATATGCCGCTCGGCTCGATCGGCGATTTTCTCCAAAACCGAGATGTTGACGTCATTGAGCAGAAGCTCCGCCGTCAAAAGGAAGAGATTCTGGAAAAGCAGCGCGAGCTTGCCGTTATCGAGCGCAAGATAAACAGCCGTCTGCGCATGATAAGCGACGCGCGCAGCTCTCCGCTTGACGTTATCGAGGTGAAAACGCTGCCGCCCTGCCGCCTTATATGGGTCGAAAAACCGCTGAGCATCAGCGATCCGTTTGACATGGAGATGCCCATACGCAAGCTCGACAGCGCGCAGGACACGGCTGTTTTTCTCGGCAAGGTGGGCGTCGGTATCTCGCGAGAGAATCTGCGATCCTGAAAAATTCGTCACCGAGATCAGCATCCCGATAGAGAACAAATAGAAAAAGACCGCATCCGTTTGGACGCGGTCTTAAACTTTGTAATTTTAAATTACTTAATGCCGTACTTCTTGTTGAACTTATCAACACGGCCGCTGGTATCGACCAGCTTCTGCTTGCCGGTGTAGAAGGGGTGGCACTTCGAGCAGATCTCGACGGTGATGCCGGGGCGGGTCGAGCCGGTCTCGATGGTTGCGCCGCAAGCGCACTTTATAACGGTGGGCTGATAGTTAGGATGGATTCCTGCCTTCATTGTTCATATCTCCTCGTCGTAGGCTATCTTGAGCACGCAAAAGCGTGGTTACAAGACGCAAAGGTAATTGTAGCACAGCACTTTGCTATTTGCAAGAACTTTTTACGGTTTCGCCGGAATATAAAAAATACAAAACGCACTCGCGCACGGGCTTGCCTGTCATCCGCTGTGCGGCATAGGCATAGGCCTCAAGCTGTTTTGAATAGGTCTGCGCACGCTCCACGGCCGCATCGCCGCGGACTCGGTCGGTTTTATAGTCGATTATCGTAAGCTCGCCGGCCTCCTCGATCATGCAGTCGATAACGCCCTGCATGAGCACGCTCTCGCCCTCGCCGCCGGGGAAGAATTTTTCCGCCGGGCAAAGCAGCGAAAACTTAAACTCGCGCTTTCGCGCATCGGCCGACATTATGCGCTTGCCGAGAGGCGAGGAAAACAGGCGCAGTATGCTGCCGGTATCGACGGCCTCGGCCTGCCGGGGGCTTAAAAAGCGCGCTGCGGTCAGCCGCGCAAGCTCCTCGCGTATCTCCTGCTCGGTACCTGTTTTTTCATAGTCGATGTATTGCAGAAGCATATGCGTCGCCGTGCCGCGCGCGGTGGGGCTGAGCTTATCCCCGCCGCCGAGACGGGGCGCGCGAAAATGAGCATGCTGCATCGGCACGATGCTCTGCGCCTCCTCGTCGGGCGCTTCAAGGCGCTTCAGCTCCGTTGCCGTGACCTTCGAGGGCAGCGCGGACGCGGCCGCATGCGGATACGAAAACGCGGCGTTTTTCTCAAGCACGGCAACAAGCTCCGGGTCTGCGCAGGCAATGTCCGCCGAGGCTGCGGTATCCTGCTGCATTTCCTGAACCTCCGTGTTCAAAAAGCTCAGGCGGAATTTCTCCTCCCCTGCGCACAGCTGAGCATAGATCATCCATTCGGCCATGCTCGATGCATTAAGCAGTATCTCCGGTGACATTGGGCGCGTGCATTGCAGCATCATTTTCTGCATTTTTTCCTCTGGATGCTTTATCGCCGCCGTGACAATGAGCCTTTCGCGCGCGCGCGTGAGCGCGACATACAGCAGGCGCATCTCCTCGGAAAGCTGCTCGCGCCGCAGCCGCTGCTTTATCGCGCTGCGCGCAAGGCCGGGGTATTCAAGTCTGCGCGCGGTGTCGTAGATCTTGGCGCCAAGGCCAAGCTCGGGATGAACGAGCACTGTCTGCTTGAGGTCGGCATCGTTGAACCTGCGAGAGGTATCGCACACAAAAACGATCGGAAATTCAAGTCCCTTGGATTTGTGGATGGTCATTATCTTCACCGCATCGTCGGACGATACCGCGCCCATGTCTCCGCCGCGCTCGGCAAGCTGCCTGAGCCAGCGGCAGAAGCGGTGCAGTCCGCGAAATCCGCCGGCGGAAAAGCGCTTTGCAAGCGTGAGCATCATGCGCATGTTAGCGCACCTCTGCGGCGCATCCTGCATGGCGGCGCAAAGCGCCATGAGGTCGAGCTCATCATAGACAAACATCAAAAGCTCGTCGATCGACATTTCGGGAGCGCGCGAGCGCAATTTATCGAGCGTCTTCAGAAAATTCGCGCATTTTTCGTTATCCTGCGCGGCGGCTTTGAGCGCCGTGTAAAAATCCGAATTTCTGTCGGCAAGGCGTATCTCCGTCAGCTCATCGGCGGAAAAGCCGAATGCGCCGGAGCGCAGCACCGCGATGAGCGCAACATCCTGATGCGGATTGTCGATAACCGCAAGCAGGCTCATAAGCGAGGCTATCTCCGTCGAGCCGAAGAAGCTGCCTCCCTGACCTGCCGCAACGGGTATGCCGCGCAGGATAAGCTCGCGGCGGTAGGTCTCGCCTACGGAGTTTGCCGAGCGCATGAGCAGCGCGATATCCCCGTAGCCGAGCGCGCGGCCGTTTACCGTCATGCCCGAGTGCATGAGTTCAAGGATCTTCTCGGCAACGGCGGCGGCCTCCTTTTCGGCCTTGCCGCGCAGATCGTCCTCGTCGGCGCTGACATCTATGAGAACAAGCTCCGGAGAAACGCCCTCGTCCTCATACACACCTCCGCATTTGAGCTGCGCGTTCTCGTCGTAATCGACCTCGCCGAGTTTTTTCGACATGCAGACTTCAAAAACGCCGTTTATGCCGTCGATCACCTCACGGCGAGAACGGAAGTTTTCCTGAAGCATTATCTTCACAGGCTCGCCCTCGCGCGCATCGGGCAAAAATGCGTATTTTTCATATTTATCGGTGAATATCAGGGGATCGGCAAGGCGGAAGCGATAGATCGACTGCTTCACGTCGCCGACCATGAACAGGTTGCTCCCATCCCTCGAAAGTGCGCGGAATATCTCGTCCTGAACGGAATTTACGTCCTGATACTCATCGACCATGATCTCGCAAAAGCGCTCGCCGGTTTCGCGTGCAAGGGCTGTCGGGCTTCCGTCCTCGTTCGTCAGAAGCTGGGCGGTAAGGTGCTCAAGGTCTGCAAAATCGACCTCTGCCCTGCGGCGCTTTTCGGTGCCGTAGGCCCTGTCAAAGCGCAGGGTCAGCTCGATGAGCGCGCGCATGGCCGGCGCCGAGGCGCGCATGTCGCTCAGGAGCTTTTCGCTGTCGTCCGAGAGCATTTTCGTGAATTTTTCGCAGTCCTTTTTGCACAGGGCGCGCACCTGCTTTACATACTCGGAAAGCTCGGGATCGGGCGAATTCAAAAGCCTGCCGAGCGTGGGGAAGCTCACGGGCAGCTCCTGCCGCGCCCTGTCCCAGCCGAGGGCGCACGCGCGCGAGAGCGAGCGCAGCGAAAGCGCGGTATCCGCGCAGCTCGGGCCGTATTTTTCGGCAATGACCTTGTTTTCGGCCGCCCTTTGGCAAACATCGTCCATCCTCTGCGCCCAGTATTGCGCCGAGGCGCTGATCTCCTCGAGGATCTCCGCGCCCCAGACGGTTTTTCCGGCATCGTCGGCATTTGCTTCTATTGCGCAAAGCTGCTCGCCCAGCCACTTTGCAGGGCGCGCGTGGCTCTGCGTTTTGCGGTGCAGCGCAAGCACCGTTTCCGCAAGGCGATCGTCGCTCCGACCGGCCCCCACCGTGTCGGCAAGGAGCTTAAAGCCCTCGTCGGGCGCTTCGTAGCACTCATCGAGCACGCGCTGGATAACGCGCTGCTTTATCGCCTCCGCCCTGTCCTCCTCGATGACCTTGAACTCCGGCGAAAGCTGCGCCGCGTGGCAGTTTTCGCGCAGGAAGCTCTGGCAGAACGAGTCGATCGTGCCGATCTGCGCCTTGGCGCACAATGCGCTCTGCCGCTTGAGCCTGCGGTTATCGGGATCTGCGGCAAGGCGCTCGGATATCTCGTCGAGTATACGGCTGCGAAGCTCAGCGGCCGCGGCCTTGGTAAAGGTTATGACCAGGAAGCTGTCGATATCCGCGTCGTGCTCTATTCTGCGAAGCAGGCGCTCGGTGAGCACCCTTGTTTTTCCGCTTCCGGCCGCCGCCGAAACAAGCACGGCGCGCCCGGTTTCCTCGATCGCGCATTTCTGCGACGCTGTCGGCTCAAACCTCGCCATCTTCCCCGCCTCCTTCCAGAACGCTCCACACCTTCGTTGCAGGCAGGTGCGGAGTAGATCGCATGCTCTCGCCGTTTTCGCCGTCGGCAAAGCGGCATGCGTCGAAATAATCGCAGTTTATGCAGGCATTCTCCTGCTGTCCGGCATAGTAAGGGTCGGCAGCTATGCTGCCGCGCCGAAGCTCCGACGCCATTTCGCACAGCGTTTGGTCGATATGCCGGGCGAGCGTGCCCAGGCGCTCTGCCGAAACGAGCGCGTCGCCGGCAGGGCCGTTTTTCTTGAAATCAACGGGTATGTACTTCGGCGTGTCGGCATGCTCCATCGCCCGGATGACCTCCGGATCGCTGAGCACAAGGCCGCTGCGGCGCAGACCCTTGCTGCGCTTTTTCTCAAGCTCGGCGGCGCTTATATCCCCGTCCTCGCTTATCACTCCGTCGCGCGCCGGAACGTACAGCACTCCAGCCGGGACGATCTCCTCGCCGTACAGAAGCTTTCCGTTCTCGCCCAGCGAGAAAAGGTACAGAAGCATTTGCAGGTTCATGCCGTACAGCACGTCCGAGAGGTCAAATTTCTTGCGCCCTGTTTTGTAATCGACAACGCGCAGATACAGCTTGCCCTCGTGCAGCCAGCCGTCCACCCTGTCGGCAATGCCGGTGAGCACGAGCTTATCCTCGCCCTCGCCAAGCTCAAGCGGCGGAAGCTGCGGAGTGTCGGCAAAGTCTAGCTCAAACGACAGCGGCTGAAAATCGCTGCGGCGCAGCTCGTCGGCAAGATCGAGCACTATCCGATGCACGCTGCCGGTCAGGCGGCGGAAAAGATATTCAAAGCGCTTGCTCTTATCGCGAAAATCGTTAAGCTCGCGCGTGATGTATTCGTCGATGTATTTATCGCACAGCCGCGTAACGGTCTCGTCGTCAACGCTCTTGTAGCCGCCCATGGAGGCGGCCTCGCGCGAGACCTGCTCCAGGATCCTGTGCATAAACGTGCCCATCTCGGGCGCTGTGAAGCCTGCCGGCTCACGCGGCTTTGCCTTGAGCGCGTACTGCATGAAGTAAGCAAAGCGGCAGGACGCAAATTTATCTATCCTCGATGCCGAAAGGCGCAGCTTTTCGCCGTAAAGCGCCCTGACCGACGCGCGCGAAAGACTGCCGCGGCTGCGGTTTGCCTGCGCTTCAAGCGAGCGCAGACGCTCCGGCTCGTGCCGGGCGAAAAACTCGGCCGCGCTTGCCGCGCACGCTCCGCCGCCGTGCAGCGACTGCGCGGCAAGCTCCAGCGCCGGAGCTGCGGCGTTAAGGCGCGCCATATCAATGTCAAACTCGCAGATATCTATTCCGAACATGGCCTTTGCTCGGTTAACGACAAACGCCGGACGCTGCTGCGCGCCGGCGCCGTCGGTGAGCGCATAGCAAAAGCTCAGGCTGTCCGACGGCAGCGTCAGGCAGTTGTACACGACCGAAAACGCGCGCCACAGCTCGCTGTCTCCGACGCCGCCGAGGTCGATGTCCATCTCGAGCAGTCTGCGCCGCTCATCGGTCGAGAAAACGCCGGTGTCCGCCTCCGTGCCGGGGATGCGCTCATCCGTTGCGCCGAGGACGATCAGGTGCTTAATGTTTCGGCGGCGCATGCGGTCCATTTCGCCGGCCGTCACGCAGTCGAGCGAGGCCGGGATCGTTCCGATATCGTAACGCGAGAGCATCAGCGAAAACAGGCGGCCGAAATACTCTGCGTCCGCCGGAGTGTCGCCGAGCACCGCCGCGCACTGCTCGAGCGCGCCGACCGTTATATCCCACAGCTGGGCGTATTCCTGCGCCGCGGCGGCCCGGCCGTCTTTCTCCAGCGCCTCGGCGCGCGCCTGAAGCTTATCGGCAAGGTGCAGATCCTCAAAAAGGCTTGCCAGAGCCTGCGCCTGCTCCGTCGCGGTCGTGGCGGCAGCGGCGTTTTCGGCAAAGCGCATAAGCGGCCGGCGCGCCGTTTCGCGCAGAAGATTTATCTGCTCAAGCGTCTGCTCGGACGCCTCGTCCGGCTGCTTGCCGTAGCCCTCCGGGTGCAGCCGCCAATTTTCGGCTCTTGTCCACGCCGAGCCGTGCAGCTGCCACATGAAAACGTAGTTTTCAAGCTCGTCGCACTCGTCTGTATCCAATCCGCCGAAGCCCGTGCGCAGATAGTCGAACACATCGTCGGCCTCCCAGCCGCCGAGGATGATCTCATACGCCGACTCGATAAGCATCGGCAGCGGCTTTGATAGCATGTCGGCCTTGCGCGCGGTGTATATCGGCGCGCCAAAGCGCGAAAATGCCGACTCCAGCGGCAGGCGATAATCGTCAAAGCCCTTGGCGCACACGGCGATATCGCGGCAGCGGCAGCCCGTGTCGCGCACGAGCGACACCGCCTCGGCGGCAGCAAACTCGCACTCGGCGTTTGTGTCGGCTGCGCTTATTATTTTGATGCGGCCTTGCGCGTCGCCGGCCTCGACGGCGCGGTAACTGAACATGTTTTCGGCAAATTCGCCGAGCGGCTTTGCCTTGGTGCTCTCGCCGCCGAAGCGCTCGGTCTGCGCCTTGATGCCGTTATCGGCGGCAAATTTCAAAAGCGCCGAGGCTGTTATGCGGCTGAGCGCAAAGACCTCGCTTCCGCCGTGCAGCTCGTCGCAGCCGAGGCACACGGTAAGGCACACGCCCTTTGAAAGCAGCGCCTCGAGCACTCTGCGCTCCTGCGCGGTGAAGTCGGTGAAGCCATCGACAAACACGTGGGTGCGCTCATCCATTGAGCATTCACCGACCTGCCCGGCAAGCACGCTCAGCCGGTCGGACGGGTCTGCCCTTCCGTTCGCGACAACGCCGTCATACGCCTCGAGTATAAGCCCCAGGTCGTGCAGCTTGTCGCCCAGCGCGCCCTCGCAGGTCTCGGCGGCGTCAAGCAGCCGCTCGCTCGTCACGCAGGCGCTTTTGAACTCGTCCACGGCGCCGAGCAGCATCGTTTGAAGCTCGGCCTTGCGCCGCGCCGCGCCGTAAACGCGCAGCCGCGAATACAGCCCGTCGGCAGCCAGTGCCATGCACAAAAGTCTGCCGCCCTTGTCGAGGTATTCGTTTGCCGCGCCGCCGCACTCGGAGCTTATCTCGCGCGCAAGCCCCGTGAACGACAGCACCTCGGCGTACAGCGACAGGCCGTCGCCGCACACGGCGCACAGTTCGCGCTCGGCCTCGTGGCTGTACTGCTCGGGAACGAGCAGGATGTATCGCTCGCCGCTGTCCGCGCCGCGCCGGATCTCGTCCATGATCGCCGCGCTTTTGCCCGTACCTGCCGTGCCGTAGAGTATTCTGAGCATTCTTTCACCGCCTTGAAAATTTCTAACGCTTTATTATACCAAACAATCCTCCCCCTGTCTATTTTTAGAGGCGCATTACCGCACCTACGGATACATATATCTCTGGTGGCCCGGTTCGGGATATTGGAATAAACCGTATTTGCCTCGCCGTACATTAGTGCGCTGCTGAGTTTTCGGCGCATCCTCGTAGGGAACGGATTCATCCGTTCCGTGTGTTTCATCTACTGACGCAGTTAATACAGCGCTACGCAGCAGAGGTTTTGCCATTGCCTTCCCCTTGCGGAGCTTGAGGGGAAGGTGTCGCTTGCGACGGATGAGGTGTTATTAAATCTGCGGTGCTAACCGCCACATTATAAAAAACGGGCGGCCGATGGCCGCCCCTACGACTATATATTTAGGTGCCGACAAAATCGGAACACGCGGAACGGATAAATCCGTTCCCTACGAGCAATAGATTTTGGTGTCAGCAAAGTCGGTACAGGCGGAACGGATAAATCCGTTCCCTACGAGCGACCGTTGGTCGCAGTGAAGAGGTAATAGCTGATAGTTAATAGCTTTTTTATTCAACCCCTCGGCAGCGAAGCTGCCTGCTCCCCTTGACAGGAGAGCCAATGGGGTGCGGTGCAAAATTCAGCACCGCACTAACGGATGGCGCGGCAACTACGGTTTCCTCCGCACCCTCGAACCGGGTAAGCGCAATCACCGTATCCGTAGGTGCGTCAATTCGCCACTAAAAAGAAAAGCCGGCGACTTCGGTCGTGGGGAGAGAGAAGGCTATCGTGCCGGCTTCGGTGTCGGGCCCGGCCTTTTTGATTATAGATGTCATGATCTCGGACTTCTGCTCGGTCGCGGCAACGATGAGGACTACCTCCTTCTCCTCGGCGAGGGTGATGTTGTAAAAATGCGGATCCTTCTCGCCGGTACCCTTGCCGTGCAAAGTCGTGCCGCCGCGCGCACCGGCGGCGCGCGCCGCGTTCATGACCATATCGGTGCAGCCCTCGTTGGTGATCGCGACTATAAGCTCGTAAGCGAAGCTGAGCGCAGGCGCCTGCTTCACGTTTTTGTTGTCCTGATTAAGATATGCCAAGGCCTTTCCACCTCCAATACTTTTTACCGGCACGGCAATGACGATGCCGTGACCCGGAACGCCCAGATGCAGCCTGCGCCGCTGGCCGGCGATGAGCTGCTTTGTTTTATCGCTGTCGGCAACGGTCAAGACGACGCGCTTTTCGTTCGACTCGATGCCGAGAAGATCCATCATGCTCTGCACGGCCGTGCCGCGCCCGTGCATGACCACCGTCATCGGCAGCTTTAGCTCGGCGCATATCGCGCACAGCGTATCGAGCGCCTCGGGGTTAATTATTGATATAACGTAGTTCATATCGCTTCCTCCCACAGCTCGATGATATCGAGGTCTCCGTAAACTTCTTCGTTCGCCTCGCCGCGCTTTGCGTGCTTCTCGAACAACACGCCGACCACCTGGATCGACAGCAGCGGCATCATCGCGACTATTGCGACAACGCCGAAAGCATCGCTGAGCACATTTCCGCCGAGCGCCGTGGATGCGCCCATCATAAATTGCAGCATGAAGGTCGCCGTCATTGGGCCGGAGGCAACGCCGCCGGAGTCGAAGGCGATCGCGGTGTAGATATCCGGCACGAAAAACGACAGCCCCAGTGCGATCGCGTAGCCCGGCACGAGAAACCACATGATGCTTATGCCCGTCACGACGCGCAGCATGGCTATGCCCATGGCAAGCGCAATGGCGACGGAAAGGCTGAGCTTTATCGCCCTGCCGGGTATCGCGCCGGCGCTGACCTGCTCGATCTGCTTTTCAAGAACGCCGACGGCAGGCTCTGCGGAAATGATGAACCAGCCGAGCAGCATCGACAGCGGAATGAGCAGCCATTTGGCTCCGCTTTCGGCAAGCGCCGCGCCCAGCGACGCGCCGAGGGTCGAAAAGCCGACGTTCACGCCCGTGAGGAACAGCACAAGGCCGACATAGGTGTAGACAATGCCGATGAGTATCTTTGCAAGCGGCCTCCCGTGCAGACGCAGCAGGCAGAGCTGGAAGATAAGGAATATCGCAACTATCGGCAGCAGCGCAACGGCCATCTCGGCCATATACTCGGGTATAGCCGAGATAAATGCCGAGCCTATCTCGCGCGTGTCGGCAAATGCGGCGGCGCTGACGCCTGCGGTCGCCTCGCTGTCGTTATAGAAAAATCCGAGGATGAGCACCGAGAGTATCGGCCCGATCGAGCACAGCGCGACAAGGCCGAAGCTGTCGGCCTCGGCGGAGCGGTCGCTTCGTATCATCGAAACGCCAAGCCCCATTGCGAGGATAAACGGCACCGTCATCGGCCCGGTGGTGACGCCGCCGGAGTCGAACGCGATGCTAAGATAATTGCGGTCGGTGAACGCGGCCAGCACGAAGATGAGGGCATAGCAGGCTATGAGCAGCCATCTGAGGCTTGCGCCGGTGAGGATGCGCAGCATGCACACCGTCATGAAAAATCCGACGCCCACGCCGACGGTTATGAGCAGCACGCTGCTTTTTATGTGCGGAACGGTCTGCGCAAGCACCTGAAGATCCGGCTCGGCCACGGTTATCGCAAAGCCAAGCAGGAAGCTCACGCCGAGGATCAGCGGCAGATTTTTGGTTTTTGTCAGCGCCGTGCCGATCTTCGAGCCGATGGGCATCATCGCCTGCTCCGCGCCCAGCGAAAACAGGCCCATACCGGCAACTATCAGCAGTCCGCCGATGAGAAAGCACAGCAGCAGATCGGCCTGCATCGGCATCACAAAAAGGCACAGCACTATGACTATCGCGACTATCGGCAGCACCGAGACCGCCGCCTCGCGCGTTTTTTCGACTATCGCAGTGTGATTGCTCCCAAATTCAACTGGTTTTCTGATAATATCACTCCTTACTTTTTTGGAGGCGTTTTAACGCTTCTGCCGATACATTTATTGCGTCGGCCCGGTATCGAAGCTGCCGGGTATCACAACAATGATCGCTTGCCGAAACCGTATGCGCTCTTGTCAATCGAAGGTATCTTCGGAAAGCGCGTCGAGCATTTTCTGCTGAAGCCGGACGTATTCGTGCGCATCCTCCTCGCCGAGCGAGCGCAGTGCCGCCGCGACGCGCTCTATGGCCTCGCGACGCCGCCGGTTTATGAGCTCGCGCCCGGCATCGGTCAGCGAAACGTTGACCCTCCGCTCGTCGTGCTCATCGGCGCTGCGGCTGATCCAGCCCTTTTGCTCAAGGTGCTTCAAAAGCGCCGCTATGCGCGCCGACGATACCCCCATGCTGCGCCGCAGCCCCGAGGGACAGCCGGGCGCATTGTCGAGCAGCAGCAGACTCAGCGCGAAAAACTCGCCGCCGCAGGCATCGCTGACAGCCTCGCCGGCCGGGAGATGGCTCAGCCTCGCCCTGACCGACAGCATTTTTTCCGCAAGAGAAAAATAGTCCATTGTTGTCTCCTTGCAATTTAGCTAACACTATTAGCTAAATGATAACATAAATTTCGCCTCTATGCAAGAGCATAAAGGCGAAATATACCGTTTATTCATATTCTGAACGCTTTCTTAAGGCTCAGTCATAGCCTCCGTTTGCGGGCGGCAGAGTCGTCCATTCCGGCAGCTCCATCACGGCCTTCTTAACGGAGGTCACGGCGTTTATGAAATTTGCGGCGTCCTCATCCGAGGTCATGTGGTAGACGGCCGTCTGATCGCCGCAGATAAGAAGGCTCCTTCCGTTCAGTGTTACGGAGATCTCGTAATGCTCGAGCGGGATCATGGAAACCGCCTTTGATTTATCGTCCGCGAGCTCCTGCGAGGTCATTTCGCGGTCGATATCCGTAAGGCGATATTTGCAGACAAGCTCGTACAGCCGCTGCAAAAAGTCCGGCTCGGGGCGAAGCTCCGCCGATGCCGTCCCGTCCGAGGCAAGATCCTTTTGAATACTGCCCGTCTGTGTGTCCAGGATGTTTTTCTGCGTCTCGTCATACCACCATGAAAAGCGCAGCGAGAAGTCGTCCGGAACTGCCGGAGTGTTTTCTGGCGCTGCGCCCCGAAATATGCCGCAGCCTGCGAGCGAAAAAGCAAGAGCAAGGTACAGAATGCTCGCGGCAAGCTTTTTTGTCATGATCTCTCAACTCCTTTTGTGTTCTTTGCCTGTATGACGCCGAGGGATGCGGAAATGTTCCCGCAGAGGGAAGAAAAGCTTCTTCGGTCATTGAAAGGCCTGCTGCCGGCATGGTATAATTACATTGAGTAGGTATACACGAAGGCGCACACAGTCCGGATACGGGATCCACGCAATATATATCGGCAGATGTGTCAGGACGTCTGTGAAAAAGCGGCAGACAGGTCAATGTTTAGTAAGGAGGTAAAGGCATGGCTTTCTGGGTATTTATGCTTATCATGGGATTGCTGATCCCTTTGACAATGGTCGGCTTCGGCAAGCTGTTTTTGACCAGGGCCCCAAAAAACATCAATATGGTTTTCGGCTATCGAACGGTGATGTCCATGAAGAACAGGGACACATGGGAGTTTGCTCATAAGATGATAGGGAAGCTGTGGCTTCGGTGCGGCCTGGCGATGCTGCCGCTGTCCGTGATTCCTTTCCTTTTCGTGATCGGCAAGGATGCGTCGGCCGTCGGAAGGGTCGGAATAATCGTCATTGCGATCCAGATGCTGCCGATGCTGGGAACTCTTTTCCCCGTGGAAGCGGCTCTCAAGAAGAATTTTGATAAAAACGGTGTGCGCAGGCAAATCGGACTTTGATAAAGGAGATTCTCGTATGAATAAAAAGCTTCTTAGGCCATTGAAAGGCCTGCCGCTTTGTCACAGTGCCTGCTTGAGCGTCAGGTCACGTCGATGAGGTATTCCGTGACGATTCCGTCGCTTATCGAGATTATGAGCCACATGTTGTCCATGTACTCGACGCCCAGATGGTACACGAGCGTGGGCTCCGGCGGATAGTTTTTATCGCTGAGCTTGAAGGAGGTCTGTCCGCCGCCGTCCTCCGCGCCCAGAAGCGCTATGACATCGGCCTCGCTCATGCCGATGAGCTGGTGCTTTTCGAGCATATCGTCGACGATCATGTAGCGCCCGTCCGCATTCGAAAGCCACTTTTCCTGCGAAAACGTGTGCTGATAGCGGTACACGCAGAAAGCGGCCGCTATTATCAGCAGCACGGCGATCAAAACAGAAAATGCGATAATAATACGCCTCTTGGCACGCTTGATCTCGTTTTCCATCATTCAAAGCTCCTTTCGATTTTTTAAAAACAGCTGCTTATTCAAAGAATAAACAGCTGTTTTTTGATTCTTCGATTACGCCTCGCCGCGCTCTTTGAGTGCTTCCTTGCGTGAAAGGTTTACTCTGCCGCGGTCGTCGATCTCGGTGACCTTGACCCAGGTCATGTCGCCGACATTGAGAACGTCCTCGACCTTTTCGGTACGCTTGAACTCAAGGTCCTTGATGTGGCACATGCCGTCCTTGCCCGGGGCAAGCTCGATGAATGCGCCGATGGGGATGATGCGGACGACCTTGCCGTAGTACAGTGCGCCGACCTCAGGCTCGAAAACGATGTTTTCGATGGTCTGGCGTGCCGCGCGGCATGCCTCGATATCCTCGGATGCGATGAAGATGCTGCCGTCGTCGTCGATGTCGATCTTGCAGCCGGTGTCTGCGGTGATCTTCTGGATGACCTTGCCGCCGGAGCCGATGACCTCGCGGATCTTGTCGGGGTTGATCTTCATCTGGATCATCTTCGGGGCGGAATCGGCCAGCTCCTTGCGCGGCTCGGCGATCGCCTTGAGCATGATCTCATCGAGGATCTGGAAGCGGGCCTCGCGCGTCATGCGGAACGCTTCCTTGACGATCTCGTGCTTGAGGCCGTCGTTCTTGAGGTCCATCTGGATGGCGGTGATACCGGTCTTGGTACCGGCGACCTTGAAGTCCATCTCGCCGTGGAAGTCCTCAACGCCCTGGATGTCGATGAAGGTGGTGAAGTCGTCGCCGTCCTGGATAAGGCCGCAGGAGATGCCGGCAACGGGAGCCTTGATGGGAACGCCTGCGTCCATAAGAGCCAGCGTTGTGCCGCAGATGGAGCCCTGCGAGGTCGAGCCGTTGGAGGACAGGATCTCGGAGACTACGCGGATGGTGTACGGGAAGTCCTCGACCGAGGGGATGACGCTCTCGAGTGCCTTCTCGACCAGTGCGCCGTGGCCGTATTCGCGGCGGCCGGTGCTGCGGCTGGCACGAGCCTCGCCCGTGGAGTAAGAGGGCATGTTATAGTGATGCATGAAACGCTTCTCTTCCTCTTCCCAGATGGTGTCGAGCTTCTGGGACATGGACAGAGTTGCGAGGGTAGCTATCGAAAGCACCTGAGTCTGGCCGCGGGTGAACAGTGCCGAGCCGTGAACTCTGGGGATAATGCCGACCTCGCTGCCGAGGGGGCGGATCTCGTTCATTGCGCGGCCGTCAACGCGCTTGCCGGACAGCAGCCATTTCTTGACGACCTTCTTCTGCAGCTTGTACAGGATCTCGTCCATGTACTGCATCATGTCGGGGTGCTCCTCGGAGTACTTTTCCTCCATTGCGGTGACCCACTCGTTAACGCGCGCCTCGCGTACGTTCTTGTCGTCGGTATCCATGCAGTATTCCATGCCCGCAAACTCGTTCTCGACCAGCTTATTGAACAGCTCATCGTCGAATGCAGCATGCTCGTACTCAAACTTCGGCTTGCCGATCTCCGCGACCATCTTGTCGATGAGGTCAAGAACCGGCTGGAGGTGCTCATGAGCCTGCACGATGCCCTCGTACATTACGTCCTCGGGGACCTGGTCTGCCTCGGACTCGATCATGACGATCTTCTTATGGGTTGCAGCGATTGTGGTGGTCATGCGGTTGGTTTTGCGCTCTTCCTGGGTGGGGTTGAACAGGTACTTCTCGCCGTCCCAGCCGAGGACTATGCCTGCGATGGGGCCGTTGAAGGGAACGTCGGAGATGCTGACTGCTGCCGATGCGCCGATCATTGCGGTGATCTCGGGGCTGCAATCGCGGTCAACGGACAGGACCTCGCATGCGATAACGACGTCGTTGCGCAGGTCGGTCGGGAACAGGGGACGCATGGGGCGGTCGATCAGGCGAGATGCCAGGACTGCCGGCAGGCTGGGCTTACCCTCGCGGCGCATGAAGCTGCCGGGGATGCGGCCGACTGCGTACAGCTTTTCGTTGAAGTCAACGGACAGAGGGAAGTAATCAATGCCGTCCTTGGGACGTGCCGATGCGGTGCAGGTAACGAGAACGGTGGTCTCGCCGTAAGTCACGAGGACCGCTGCATTGCACAGCTCCGCCATCTTGCCGACTTCCATCTTCAGAGGACGGCCTTCGTACTCGATCTCAAACTTTCTGTAATCGGGAAACTCTTTGTGCGTGATTATCATTTGTTTTGCTCCTTTTCATTTTTTCTATTTCAAAAACCGCCGGAGCATAGCACTTGAAAACGGGTTTCGTCCCGAAACCAATTTTCAAATACTAAGCTCCTTTTCAGAGGCGATTTGAGATTTTTTTAGTGGCGATTTGACGCAGCTGCGGATACGCATATTGCGGTTGCCCGGTATCGAAACAATGGAGAAAACTATAAAGTTTCGCTGCCCATTAGTGCGGTGTTGAGTTTTTGCGCCGCACCCTTGTAGGGAACGGATTTATCCGTTCCGCATGTGCCGGTCTGGTCGGCACTCACCGGTCGTGCTGACGCAATAGCCGTATCGGTATCAGCGTAAAGGCGCTATTAAAATCCGTGCCGCAGGCACACCGCAATTATTCATCATTCATTATTAATTACTTGATCACGACTCTGTCGCCGTGGATCTCGAGCCGGCCCTGGCAATACAGGCTTATGGCCTGGGGCAGGAGCTTCCACTCCGCGTCCTCAAGGATGCGGCGCGACAGGCTCTCGGGCGTGTCGTTCGGGAGAATGTCAACGGCCTGCTGGGCGATTATCGCGCCGATGTTGCCGTCGATATCCGCGAAAAACGCGGTCGCGCCGGTCACACGGCAGCCGCGTTCGAGCGCGGCGCGCTCGGGGGCGTCGTCGCAGTTGACGAACGCCGGGATGAGCGAGGGGTACACTCCGATGATGCGCTTGCGAAACTGCGTTGATATGACGCCGAGCGGCATATTGTACCCTGCGAGGATCACAAGGTCAATGTCCATATCGCGCAGCTTGTTGGATATGGCCATGCTGTAGCTGAGCTTGGTGGGGAAAAGCGATGGCTCGACCACGAAGGCCTCAACGCCGGAATTGCGCGCACGGCGCAGCGCATAAGCGTCCGACTCCGTGCATATGACCGCGGTAAGCTCAAAATTCGGGATCTCACCGAAGTACATAGAATCAAGAACCGTCTGTAGCAGTGCTCCGTCGCCGGAGACGAGTGCCGCCGCCCTTATCATATAATTTCCCCCTTATTCGCCGAGAAGACGCTTTGCCGTTTCAATATTCATCTTTTCAACGTTTTTGATATATTCAAATCGCCGGCTTATCATGTCCGCACCTGTTTCGGACAGCGCCGCGTCGATCTCATCAATAAGTCCCTGCGCCGTGACCTTGTCAAAATCCACGCAGGATATGCCCAGATACTGCGCACAGCCCGAGACCTTCGGATCATAGCTCAGGCCGACCGACGGCACCTCGCCGCAGGCCGCGTACAGCAGACTGTGCAGCCGCATCGCAACGCACATTTTCATCTGCCGCATGATCGCTATCTCAAGCTCCGCATCCTCCGTTTTCGGCATTATCTTAAACGGAATGCCAAGTCCGCCGGCTACCTGCTCGGACACGGGAAGATCCAGATCGTAGTTCATCGGCATGAACAGCGGCGTAAGCCCGTGCTTATCATAGCAGGCCCTGAGCGCCTTGCATATCTCGCCGCACTTTTCGTCAAAGCCAGGCCACGAGCGCAGGCCGAGGCAGATATAGCGTCCGTCGGGGTCGATATCGTGGCTGCGCATGAATGCCGCGGCGTCGGCGTCGCTTCTGCAATGCATGTTCAGCACCGGGTCGCCGGTGACGAGCACCTCCTGCACGGTAACGCCGATCTCGCGCGTAAGCTCAAGGCTCAGCGGATCGCGCAGGGTTATCGCGTCAACGCAGCGGTTTATCGTTTTTGCCGCGCGCCGGCGGTCGTAATCATAATTGAGCGGTCCCATGCCGCAGCCGTACATCTGCACCTTGCAGCCGCATTTTTTCGCAAGCGATATCGTGTGCAGATAAAACCACAGGCTGCGCCGGCTCGTAACGTCCTGAATAAGGCTGCCGCCGCCGCTTATGAACAGCTTCGAGCGCTTCAGCTCGCGGCGCAGTCGGATAAACTGGCCGCGCCTTATGGCACTGAGTGCGTGCACGGATTTAGTGTGCTTCGGATTTTTGGAAACGATCGTTATGCGCATGTCGGGATCTATCGTTCTCAGCTGGGCGGCGATAGCAGTGAGCAGGGCTTCGTCGCCTGCGTTTCCGTGGCCGTATGCGCCGCAGATCACCGCGCCGCTGCGCGGCCGGGAATAGCGCTCGAGAACGGTTTTATATATTTTAAGCTGCCTGCGGCAGGTGCTTTCCGTTGAAAATTCGCGCTTTGCCTTTTCGTACACCGCCTGTCCGAGCCTTTTGCGAAGCTCCTCGTCGTTTGCAAGGGCGAGGATGCAGCGCGCCATAGTCTCGTGGTCGCGCGGCGAAAACAGCATGCCGGTCTCGCCGTTTGTTATGAGCCTCGGCAGGCCGCCGACTCGGGACGCAACGGTCGGCTTACCGGCGCGCGCGGCCTCCGTCACGGCGTAGGGGAATGTCTCCGACAGGGAGCTTATCGCGTTTATGTCGATGCTAGCATAGTATCCGTCCATGCCGTCGCTTATCCAGCCAGCGAAAAACACCTTGTCGCGCACGCCGAGCTGCTCGCACAGACCCTCGAGCATTTCGCGCTCCATGCCGTCGCCGGCTATGAGCAGGCGCAGCCGCTCGTTTTTCTCCGCCGCTCCGGCAAAGCCGCGTATGGTGGTGGCAACGTCCTTGACCGCATCAAAGCGAGCCGCGATGCCGAGAACTATGCTGTCGTCGGGAAAATCGCAGCCGATCTTGCCAAACCACTCTCGCCGCGTGATGCTCGGCGCCGGGTGCGAAAAGTCAACGCCGTTATATATCGTCAGCAGATCGTTCGGGTCAAAGCCGCGATCGATGAGCGTCTGACGCATACTGTCGGAAACGCAGACGCGGTAGTCCATATGATGCAGCGCAAGCTTGTTGAGCCTGCCGTAGGTCATGGCGGCCAGCGGCCGGCCGAGATAATCGAGCTTATAGTCGCTGTGGACGGTGCTGATAAAGGGAATGTCAAAATGCCGTTTCAGCAGCGCGCCCGTAAGGTTTGCGCGGCTGCCGTGGCAATGGATGATGTCGTAATTTCCGTTTTCTATGGCCTCGCGCGTTTCTTTCAGCCCCACGCCGAAGCTGCCGGGGAACACCCTCGTCGGTATGCCCATTTCGCGCGCTTCTTTTGAAAAATCGGCCTCCATATAGCAGACGAGGTCTGCGTCGATGTTATCGTTAAGGTCGCGCAGCAGCGACAGAACATGCGTTTTTGCGCCGCCCGAATCGCCGCCGGAGATAAGATGCAAAACTCTCACGTTAACCCCCACTTGTTTCTCAGGGAAAGATAATATATAATATCATTATACCATCGGTTGACAAGGACAGACACGGTTTTGACGGGCAGAAATACGCCCATACCGCGTCAAGCCCCTTGACAATACAGCAAGTATTCTCTTCGGGTCTTTCCTTGTCTGTCCGCATTTCTGCTCCGGCAAAACTGCTTTGCACCTGTCAGCGATGAATTTTCGAGTGATTTTTGTTTTTTGAGGTGCAGGCGGGCTGACGCCCGTCAAGGCGAAAAGGGCAAAAAGCGCCGAAAAGGCACGCTGCCAGGCGTATTTGCCCTTGTTAACCGATGGTATCATTATATATTAATAACTAATTGAGGTCAAGGCAAATGACAACTATCTACATGATCCGCCACGCCGAGGCGGAGGGAAACCTCTACCGCATCGTGCAGGGTCAGCACAACAGCTTTATAACGCCGCGCGGCCACAGGCAGATAGCCTGCCTCGCGGAGAGATTCAAGGACGTGCAGCTTGACGCGCTGTATTCAAGCGATCTGCGCCGCACGGTGACGACGGCAGGCGCGATAACGAAGTATCACGCATTGGAAATGCAGCTCACCGAGCGCCTGAGGGAGATAAACCTCGGCGTGTGCGAGGGCATGAGCTTCGGCGATATGTATAAATTTGATCCTGTGCAGATGGACAATTTCAACAATGATCCTGCGCAGTGGCGCGCTCCGGGGGCGGAGACCTTTGCCCAGTGCACCGAGCGCATAGTTTCGGTCGTTACCGAAATAGCGGTAAAAAACGACGGCAGGACTGTCGCTGTTGTCAGCCACGGCATGGCGATCCGCTCGCTGCTTGCGCACATTCTCGGCGTCGCAAGCCGCGATATTCCCTCGCTTCCGCACGGCGACAACACCGCCGTGAGCAAGCTCATATTCGATAACGGAGCCTTTTCCGTTGAGTATTACAACGATAACTCCCACCTGCCGCCCGAGCTTTCGACCTTTGCACGGCAGAGCTGGTGGAAAAAAGAGACCCGCGGCGCAGATCCGAACAATTTGTATTACGAGCCGCTCGACCCGAACCGCGAGGGCGAAACATACAAGGAGTTCTACGCGGCCTCGTGGAAGGCAGCGCACGGCGATCTCAAGGGCTTTTATCCGGAAACCTATCTTGCCTCGGCGCGCAGGCATTTTGCCGCGGATAACAAGGCGATACTCAAGGCCTACCGCTCCGACGGCGAGCTTGCGGGCATCGTCGAAACGGACACGGAGCGCTCAAAAGGCGCGGGCGTGGGCTGGATAAGCCTTGTGTACATAAAAGAGACTCTGCGCGGAGTCGGACTCGGCACTCAGCTTGTCGGCCGCGCGATAACAAACTACGAGATGCTCGGCAGACAAAAGGCGCGGCTGCACGTTTCGTCGGAAAACGCCTCGGCGATAAAATTTTACGAGGATCTCGGCTTTGAGATACTCGGCAGCGAGCCCGGTGCCGGCGCTCCGCTTTACCTCATGGAAAAGAGATTTGAATAAGCAATGTCAATGTGGAACATTAATGCGCGCGTGCAGAAGCTTGACACGCGCGATCGGCGTATCATCGCCGTTTCGGATATACACGCAAACATGCCCTATTTCAGAGGACTTCTTGAGAAAATAAGCTTTTCGGACGCAGACGAGCTCATCATCGACGGCGACTTTCTCGAAAAAGGCGAAAAAAGCCTTGAAACGCTGCGCTTTATAATGAAGCTTGCCGAGCGCGGCAACTGCCGTGTTGTCTGCGGAAACTGCGACACATGGGCCGATGTGCTCGACACCGAATGGCAATACTGGAGCTCGCGCATCGTGAGCTACATGCTGTTTAAAAAGAGCGGCCTTATGTGGGATATGCTCACGGAAATGGGCGTTGAGATACGCGAGGATATGGACTTTGAGCGCCTTATCCCGGAGATTACCGAAAGATTCAAGCCCGAGTGGGACTTCCTGCATGCCATGCCGCACGTCATCGAAACGCCGCACTATATTTTTGCTCACGGCGGCATAAAGCCCGATATTCCCATCGAGCGGCAGCGCGGCGGCGACTGCATGAAGTTTGACGCATTTATGAATTACGGCTACACTTTCGATAAGTGGGTCATCGTCGGACACTGGCCGGTGATGCTGTATCTTGCCGACCATGTCTGCGCAAACCCGATAATCGACCGCGAGCACCGCGTCATCTCCATCGACGGCGGCTGCTCGCTCAAGGACGACGGGCAGCTGAACGCACTTATCATCCCATATGAGGGCAGCGAGAATTTTTCCTTTGAAGCGTATGACCCATTCCCCGTGCGCCGGGTGAAGAGCGCGCAGTGCGGCGGTGGAAAGAGCTATTACATCCGCTGGGGTGACAACGACGTACAGGTGCTGCGCCGCGGCGAGGAGTTTTCCCTCGTGCGCCATGTCCGCACGGGCTATGAGATGGAGATACTCACGAAATATCTTTACTCCGACGAGGAGTTTTGCAAATGCAACGATTCGACAGACCTCGTGCTTTCGCTTGAAGCCGGCGACGAGGTCAGCGTTGTCGAAGAGACCTCGCGCGGCTATCTTGTCAAGCACAAGGGCACGTCGGGCTGGTATTGGGGAGAGCTGATATGATTGAAGATCAGGATTTTTTGCCTGTTTCGCAGGATGAAATGCATGAGCGCGGCTGGTGGTGGTACGATTTTCTGCTCGTAACGGGCGATGCGTATGTCGATCATCCGAGCTTCGGCCCGGCGGTAATAAGCCGCGTTCTGGAGGCCGACGGCTTCCGCGTTGCGGTGCTCGCGCAGCCGGACTGGCACTCGGCGGCGGACTTTGCGGCCTTCGGCAGACCTCGTCTTGGCGTTTTGATCGGAGCCGGAAACCTCGACTCCATGGTCGCGCACTACACTGCGGCCAAAAAGCGCCGCAGCGAGGACTTTTACTCGCCCGGCAAAAAGGCCGGACTGCGCCCGGACAGAGCCACGATAGTCTATTCAAACCGCGCGCGCGAGGCCTTCGGCGCGGATGTGCCGATAATCATCGGCGGCCTTGAGGCCTCGCTGCGGCGCTTTGCGCACTATGACTATTGGGACGACAAGGTGCGCCGCTCGATCCTCGTCGATTCGGGCGCGGACATGCTCGTTTACGGCATGGCAGAGTACGCCGAGCGCGAGATAGCAAAGCGGCTCAAGAAGAAGATCCCCGTTTCCGAGATGCGCGATATCCGCGGCACTGCGTTTTTGGCGCACGACGCAGCCGAATGCGAGTTTGACTCGGTGACGCTGCCCTCGTTTGCCGACGTTTGCGACAGCAAGCGCTTTTACGCGGACGCAACGCGCATAGAATACGCCGAGCACGACCCCGTGCGCGGCAGGGCGCTGATACAGGAGCACGACGGCAGATATCTCATCGTAAATCCCCCGGCGATGCCGCTGGAGACAAAGGAGCTTGACCGCGTGGCCGAGCTTCCGTACACCAAGCAGTATCACCCGATGTACGAGCCGCTCGGCGGCGTTCCGGCCATCGAGGAGGTCAAGTTCTCGGTCATACACAACCGCGGCTGCTTTGGCGGCTGCAACTTCTGCGCGCTTGCGTTCCACCAGGGCAGAATGGTCACGAGCCGCAGCCACGAAAGCATCATCCGCGAGGTCACGGCGCTCACGAAATTCCCCGATTTCAAGGGCTACATCAACGACGTCGGCGGCCCCTCGGCCAATTTCAGGCATCATTCCTGCAAAAAGCAGGCCAAGTGCGGCATGTGCGCCGACAGGCGCTGCCTTGCGCCCACGCCCTGCCCGAACCTTGACGCGGATCACTCCGACTATCTGGCGCTGCTGCGCAAGCTGCGGCAGATACCGGGCGTGAAAAAGGTCTTTGTGCGCAGCGGCATAAGATACGACTACATGCTTGAGGATAAAAACGACGATTTCTTCGCCGAGCTTGTCAAATACCACATCTCCGGCCAGCTCAAGGTCGCGCCCGAGCATTGCATCGACGGCGTTCTCGACTACATGGGCAAGCCGCACATCGACGTGTACGAAAAGTTCATGGACAAGTACAAAAAGATGAACAACCGCTTTTCAAAGGAGCAGTACGTCGTGCCGTATCTGATGTCCTCGCATCCGGGCAGCACGCTCGCCGACGCGGTCGCGCTTGCCGAATACCTCAACAAAAAAGGCCGTCAGCCCGAGCAGGTGCAGGATTTCTACCCCACCCCCGGCACGGTTTCGACCTGCATGTATTACACGGGCATTGACCCGATGACGATGAAATCGGTCTACGTTGCGAAAACCTTCCACGAGAAGGCGATGCAGCGCGCGCTTTTGCAGTGGAAGCGGCCGGATAAGCGAAAGCTCGTCATCGAGGCGCTCAAGGAGGCAGGGCGCGAGGATCTTATCGGCTACGGGCCGGAGTGCCTTGTGCGTCCCGACCGTCCGCCGCGCCAAAAGGCTCCCGAGAAGCCCAAAGCGCCCGAAAAGCAGCAGATAACGAAAAAAGCCGGCTATGCCAAGGGCTGGGCAAAGCCCAAGCCCAAGAAAAACGCAAAGCCCGGCAGCAAGAAGAAAGGAAAGTGAACCGCATGAAGTACAAAAGATTCGGAAACACGATAGTCGCACGCATCGACCGCGGCGAGGAGATACTTGATAAGATACGCGAGCTTGCCGAAAGCGAGAGCATTAAGCTTGCCTCCGTCTCGGCGCTGGGCGCAACGAACGATTTCACCGTCGGCGTTTTCAACACAGCCGAGAAAAAATACTACTCAAACGAGTTCAAGGGCGCGTTCGAGATCGTCTCCCTCACCGGCACCATAAACACCATGGACGGACAGTTTTACACGCACATCCACATGTCCGCCGGCAACGACAAGGGCGAGGTCTTCGGCGGCCACCTCAACCGCGCGATGGTATCGGCGACCTGCGAAATGATCGTCAACGTCATCGACGGCGAGATCGACAGATACGCAGATCCCGACGTCGGACTTAACCTGTTTAAGCTCTGATGCAGTACCTTACCTATTACCTGGCAGCGATCAATGTCGTTTTGTACGCCTTGATGGGGCTTGATAAGCTGTTTGCAAAGCTGCAAAAGCGCCGCATTCCCGAAAAAACGCTGTTTGCCTTCGCCGTTCTCGGCGGAGCGCTCGGCGGTACTCTCGGCATGTACGGCTTCCGCCACAAAACGCTGCACAAGACCTTTGCCATCGGCTTTCCGCTTCTGGCCATAGTCCAGATCGCGGCAGTCATATTTTTAGTAATCAAATTCGCTTAGAAAGAAGTTTCCCGCAATGAAAGAAAAGATCAAGGGACTGCTGCTGTGCCTTGCTATTGCAGTTCCGGCATGGCTGCTCGGCCGCAAGTTTGCCGTCGTCGGCGGCCCCGTTATATCCATCCTGCTCGGCATGATCGTCGGCATGTTTCTCAAAAACCGCGCGCCGTTTGACGCCGGCATCAAATTCACCTCGAAAAAGATCCTCCAGTGGGCGGTCATTCTGCTGGGCTTCGGCATGAACCTGACCGTCATCGGACAGACCGGCGTGCAGTCGCTGCCTATAATCCTCAGCACGATAACGACCTCGCTGCTGGTTGCGTTCATCCTCTGCAAGGCACTGAAGATACCCTCGAAGATATCCACCCTTGTCGGTGTCGGCTCGTCCATCTGCGGCGGCTCGGCCATCGCCGCCACCGCGCCCGTTATCGACGCAAGCGACGAGGAGGTCGCGCAGGCGATATCGGTAATATTCTTTTACAATGTCATTGCCGCGCTCGTCTTTCCGCTCATGGGCACGCTTCTCGGCTTTTCAACCACCTCCGGCGAGGCCTTCGGCATTTTCGCCGGAACTGCGGTGAACGACACCTCGTCCGTCACGGCCGCCGCATCCACATGGGACAGCATGTGGGGGCTCGGCTCGCAGACGCTTGATAAGGCCGTCACCGTGAAGCTCACGCGCACGCTTGCCATCATCCCCATAACGCTCGTTCTCGCGCTCATCCGCTCGAAAAAGTCGGCCGGTGAAGCCGGCAAGAAAGTCAGCCTCAAGAGCGTTTTTCCGATGTTCATCCTCTATTTTGTGCTTGCCTCGGTCATAACGACCGTCGCGCAGTCGCTCGGCGTTGACGCAAGCGTGTTCTCGCCGCTCAAGGAGCTGAGCAAGTTCATGATCGTGCTCGCCATGGCTGCGGTGGGGCTTAACACCAACCCAGTCAAGCTCGTCAAAACCGGCGGTAAGCCGCTGCTTCTCGGCTTCTGCTGCTGGCTCGGCATAAGCTGCGTTGCCCTTGCAATGCAGCATGTTCTGGGGCTTATCGCGTGATGAAATGGCTGATTATCCCGGCCGCCGCAGGCGTTTTGACGCTTGCGGCGGCTTATGCCGCGGTGCGTGTCGGATGCTATGTTCCGCCGCGCTGCGACGAGGACGTTTTCTCAATGCCCGATACGGAGCAATATAACGTTTTTCGCGCGCAGTCGGAAAAAATGATCCGCGACACGCTGAGCATACCGTACGAGGATGTGTTCATCACGTCCTTTGACGGGCTGCGCCTGCACGCGAAGTTCTATGCCGCATCCGAGCGCAAAGCGCCGGTGCAGATCATGTTCCACGGCTACAAAAGCTCGGCCGAGCGCGACTTCTGCGGCGGTCTGCGCGAGGGCATCGACGGCGGCTTCAACGTACTGCTGGTCGATCAGCGCGCCCACGGCGAAAGCGAGGGCAAGTACCTTACCTTCGGCGTGAACGAGCGCTTTGACTGCCTTTCGTGGGCAAGCTACGCCGCCGAACGCTTCGGAAATGATGTTAAGATATATCTATACGGCATCTCGATGGGCGCTTCGACCGTGCTCATGGCCTCGGCGCTGCCGCTGCCGGACTCCGTTTCCGGCATAGTCGCCGACTGCGGCTACACCTCGCCGAAGGCTATAATCTGCTCCGTTCTGCGCGATCATCACGTTCCGGCAGCGCCGGTTTACGCAGTCGCGCGCCTCGGCGCAAGGCTCTTCTGCGGCTTTGACCTCGACTCCGCCTCCGCGCCGGATGCGCTCAGCCGCAGCCACATACCCGTTTTGTTCATTCACGGCGATGACGATCGCTTCGTGCCCTGCCGCATGAGCCGTGAAAATTTCGAGGCCAGCGCCGCCGAGCACAAGAAGCTGCTCATCGTCCACAACGCCGGACACGGCCTGAGCTATATGCTCGACCGTCCCGCCTACCTCTCCTCCCTCCACAGTTTTTTAGAGGCGAATTTTTAGTGGCGCATTGACGCAGCTACCAATACATTTATCTCTGGTGTCCCGGTTCGAGACTGCCGACAAAACCGTAGTTGCCTCGCGTAACATGAGTGCGCTGCTGAGTTTTTTGCCGCACTGCAATGGCTCTCTGCTCTCAGCTCTCAGCTGCGGCAAAGCCGCACGGTTTCCTCAGCATATTCGATACCGGGCTACTGCAATATGCGTATTCGTAGGTGTGGCAAATCGCAACTAAAAAGCTCCAAGGCATTTCGCCTTGGAGCTTTACGTTTCGTTATATCAGGTGAAGCTGGAGATCATGCTGATGGGCCAGGTCAGGATATCGCCGACGAGGCGAACCTTGCTCTGGACGAACAGACGAGTGTCTTCATCGGTGACCTTGTCCTTGATCTTCTGAGCCACTTCCTTGGGGTTGATCTCAAGAAGCTTGCCTGCAACGCCGAGGATCTTGCCTGCGTCGAGGTATTTAACGGTCTCAACGAGGTTATCCTTCGCAGCCTCGTAGTCAAAGTTGGCGATTGCCTTAATGCACATGTTGTTTTCCTCCCATATTAATCTTTGTTGTTCAGATGCAGTAACTATACCACATTAAGCTACATTTTGTAAACCGTATTCCATCATACAGTGTAAAATATTTTAGCACAAAGTGTACGATATGTCAAAAAGAAAAAACTGCAAGCCTATTTTTTGCGCATAAATGCGCAAACGAGGCCGTGCAGGCCGCCCTTTTCGCGGTTTGCCGCGCGCAGCAGCGCCTTGACCTGAACCTCGGTGACGGCGCCGGTGAAGCGAGCAAGGCCGCGATAGGGCAGATTCATGGCAAACTCCGTGTTGTTTGCGCCCTCTGCGTTCCCGGTCATGCGGAAGAAGCCGTAGACAAGGCGCAGTGCGCGATAAAGCAGTCTTCCGATGCCGGGTCGGAAAGCGCCCTGCGCGAGCGCGGAATTAAACTCCAGCGGCTCATCCCTGTTCCACAGATGCGGCGGTATCTCGCGGCCGAGCAGCGCGGCGAAGCTCTCATCCGGCACCGACTGCACCGCCGCATGGCGGTACGGCGCGAAAACGGGGCCGGTGTAAGGGTCGGTCGCACCGTCGCCCGGCTTTTCGACACTGCCGCGCAGGCGGATATCGCGCGACGAAGCGCCGATGAGGATCTCGTACCTGCCGCCGGCAGTCGCCCAGCGGTTTTCGGCAACGTTCCAATACTGATACGCGCGCTCGGGCAGCCGGACGAAAACGCGCTTTGTCTCGCCGGGCGATAGCTCGACGCGCGCAAAGCCGCGCAGCTCCTTTTCGGGGCAGAACACACCGCCCTTCGGCGCGGCAACATAGACCTGCGCTATCTCCGCGCCCGGCACGCTGCCGGCGTTTTTTATCGTGAAGCTCACGCCGTCGGGAGCAAGCTCAAGGCCGCCGTACTCAAAGCTCGTGTAGCTCAGACCAAAGCCGAACGGATACTTGACCGCCTTACTTGCCGTGTCGTAATAGCGATAGCCGACGAAAATGCCCTCGCGGTATTCGCTCGTGCGCTCGGCTCCGGGATAGCGGATAAAGCACGGCGTGTCGGACAGCCTGAGCGGCATGGTCTCGGCAAGCTTGCCGGAGGGGCACGACTTGCCGGAAACAAGGCGCGCCATAGCCTTTGCTCCGGCCTGACCGCCCAGATACCCGTGCAGCAGCGCCTTGGCGTGTTTATCCCAATCCGTTTCCACCGGGCTTCCGCAGGATAGAATGACGACGATGTTGGGGTTAGCCTCGCTCACCTCGCGCAGGAGCCGTATCTGGTTTTCCGGTATGCGCATATGCTGCCTGTCAACGCCCTCGGCCTCGCTGCCCTCGTCAAGTCCCAGCCACATGAGTACGGTGTCCGCGCGTCCGGCAAGCTTGCAGGCCTGCTCGCGCAGCCTGCGGCTCTCGCCGCCGCTTCGCCTGAAGCCGGGCGCAAAGCCTATGACGTTCACGCCCTCTGCGCGCAGCGCGTCAAGGCCGCATTCGAGCTTGGTCGGCTCGATGTGCGAGCTGCCAGCGCCCTGATAGCGCGGCGTTTTCGCAAAATCGCCGATAACGGCGATGCGCGCGCCGGGCCTGAGCGGCAGAATGCCGTCCTCGTTTTTCAGCAGCACCGCACACTCTTCCGCAAAGCGCGCGGCAAATTCATGGTGCTCGGCCATGTCGCAGCCGGGCGCGTTCCCGAACGCCTCCTCGGCATCGGAAACAAGACGCAGCAAGCGCGCAACGCGCTCGTCAAGAAGCTCACGCTTAACTGTGCCGCTCTGCACGGCCTCAAGTATCTGCCGGTCGGTCTCACCGCCGGTGCCGGGCATTTCAAGGCTGTTGCCGGCGATCAGGCCGCGGACTCTGTCGTTATCGCCGCCCCAGTCGGTGACGATGAGGCCGTCGTAGCCCCACTCGCGTGTGAGGATATCCTGCAAAAGGTGCTCGTTTTCGTTGGTGTACTGCCCGTTTAGCATGTTGTACGAGGTCATGAGGCACTTAACGCGCCCTTCCTTGACCGCGATCTCGAACGCCGGCAGGTAAATTTCACGCAGGGTGCGCTCGTCCATGACCGAGTCGCTGGTCATGCGCAGCGTCTCCTGCGAGTTTGCGGCAAAGTGCTTGACACAAGCGGCGATGCCGTTTGACTGCACGCCGCGGATGAGCGCAGCGGCACATTTTCCGGCCAGCAGCGGATCCTCGGAGTAGTATTCAAAATTGCGGCCGCACAGCGGACTGCGCTTGATGTTGACGCCCGGGCCGAGGATCACGCCGACGCGCTGTGCGCGCGTTTCCGCGCCGAGGCGGCGGCCCATCTGCTCGATCATGGCCTCGTCCCAGCTGTTTGCCGCCGCGGACGCGGTCGGAAAGCATGTCGCCGGGTACGCCGCGTTCAGGCCGAGGTGATCGTTCTTGCCGATCTGTTTGCGCAGGCCGTGCGGCCCGTCGGTCAGCATCATTTGAGGAATGCCGAGGCGCGCAACGCCCTTCGTGTGCCAGAAGTCTGCGCCCGAGCACAGCGAGGCCTTCTCCTCGTCCGTCATTTTCGATATCAGTTCTGCATGATCCATCGCTCTTCTCCTTCTTTAATGGCGAATTGACGCACCTACCAATACATCTATCTCTGGTAGCCCGGTGTCGAGACTGCCGACGAAACCGTATTTGCCGCGCAACCCAGTAGTGCGTTGCTGAGTTTTGTACCGCACCCCTGTAGGGAACAGGCTCGCCTGTTCCGTTTTTTTTAGTGGCGCTTTGCTGCACCTACGGATACGGTTATTGCGGTTGCCCGACCGGTGGGTACAGGCAAAACCGTTACATATGGAAACAATGTAGCGCCTACGGCGCGGATATAATTACACCTCATCTGCCGCAAGCG